>Ga0265296_1000425_pt1 | contig 67022 bp, 61 predicted proteins | sample MunlanPumphouse1_FD_189073 | JGI IMG/M metagenome (GOLD analysis project Ga0265296, IMG submission 189073) | Groundwater microbial communities from a municipal landfill in Southern Ontario, Canada - Pumphouse #1 | ecosystem: Environmental > Aquatic > Deep subsurface > Groundwater | place...
GGGCGCCATCAACCCCCACGCGTGGCTGACCGACACGCTCACCAGCCTTGCCAACGGTCATCCCATCCAAAGCGTCGGCGATCTCATGCCCTGGTTCGACGTGGCCTGAAAACACCGGTTACGCTTCAACCGCGCATTCTCCCGCTCCAAATCCTTCATCCGCCGCGCCTGATCAACCTTCAGGCCGCCATATTCCTTGCGCCACCGATACAGCGTCTGCTCGGATATACCGATCTGGCGGCAAGCCTCGACCGCCGTCGATCCCCGCCCCACAAGCACATCCGCCTCACGCAGCTTCGCGATAATCTGTTCCGGCGTAAAACGTTGACGTCCCATAACTTTCTCCAATTCTTTCGCCACAATCGGCTCTCTCTAGAATTGGACCAGTTTTTCCAAGGCAGACCACTGAGGCACAAGGATCGGCGTCTGATGTGTCCGGCGTGCACTGCGAGTTTGATCTGTCCGGAGGGTCGAATAGCGCCCAACGCGCAGCTGTAACCCCTCGGTATCTAAGAGTCCCCTTGCTGGCTTCAACGATGGAAATGGCTGGATATGGTCGTGCGCGGCCCAGCTCGGCCACGGAGTCCCGCCGCGGCGCACCGGGCCGCAGCATGAGTATGATGCCGGAGTTCATCTCTTCGTCATCCTTACGCCGTGCGCCCCAGCGCCCTTTCCGATGCGGCGGTTCAAGCCGAACTCTCTCCACACCGCTCAACGAACAACGCGTAGCTGGGATCAGGGTTGGAGTTCAGCCCGATTGACCTGCGACACCAAGGTTGCCGCTAACGCGATGATGAATGGCGTCGTGAGCAGACACAGCCAGACCAGACCTGCCGACAAATTTCTTTCTCCGCCTCCAAGCAAGGCGCCTAGTTCAACCGCCGCGAGGGGACTGAGACCATAGCCAAGTAAGCCGATCATGAGCAGGTTGAGCGCTGCCATCCGCGCGCGCATTCGCTGCGGGCCGAACAACTGGATGCCAATGGGCGGCATGATGGCGAACGCGGTTCCGAAGAATATCCCTATAGCCAGCGTGACATACATTGCCGTACCACCGAGATAGATTGCCGCTGCGTAAAGAGGGCCAGCCATGATCGATCCGAAAAGGAGCACTATCGGAACACCGTGCTTGGGCTTCCAGCGATCGATCCTCTGAGCAACGATGGGCCAAAGGAAGGTGCCGGCCAGAGCCGACGGTATCCCTACCCAGCCAAGAATAAAGCCAGCATCCGAGAGAGGTATCCCTTGCTCGCGTACCATGACCGTGGGAATCCACGTGACAATGGCCAGCCCGTACAGCGTGTAGACGCCTGCGCACATGACCAACGGCACGAAGAATTGCCACTGCGAGCGCAAGTAGAAGAGGAAGCCGTGCCAGGACATATCGTCCCTGCTTGCTTCGCTCGATGCCGTTCGCTCGGGGTTTGCCGCAGTCAATGCAAATATGGCAGCCAGCACGATCCCCGGCGTACCCACAAAGACAAACGTCATCTGCCAGGGTTCCAGGCCAGTCGAGGCCCTCATCCCTTCAGCCAAATCATACGCCATCGCCCCGACCACATAAGATCCGATACTCATGAAGCTTCCGGCCGAGAGATATACGGACATCGGAAGACTGCGTTTCTCGCGGAGAAACAGGTCGGCGATGAGTGACACGGCCGCAGGCGTCAGGACAGCCTCGCCCAGCGCAACGCCGCAACGCAGAAACAGCAGGCTCCAAAATCCCGTCGCCATGGAGGACAAGATTGTCGCGAGGCTCCAGATCACGACCCCCACCGTAACTACCACCTTGCGGTTGTGAGTATCAATCAGCTGGGCAAGCGGTACCCCGCCGACCGAGTAGACCAGTGCAAATCCGAGACCGAGCAGAAGGGCCAGTTCCCGGTTGGTCAAGTCCAGCGATTCCGACACCGGTGCCGCCAATAGCGCCAGGATGCTCCGATCAACGAACGACAGGATAAAAAGCGCGGTCAGTAGCGATACCGTATACCAGGCTCTTCCAACAGACACCGCCGGGGGCGAGGTGACCGTGCGGCCCGCTGCAGCAATGTCTGGCTGCTTGCTCTCATGCATGAATCATCCTCTCGCCAACTTGTTGATCCAAAAGATCTGCTGTCGTTCATAGTCTCGCTTAGGGGGGCGCAATCTGATTTCAGTAGAGCAGTGGTTTCGGCCCCGGATTCGCGTGATTATCCGGACCTCCCAATTGCGGCGATACCCGCCAGGGCATCTTTTCAAGGGGGTGTCTGATAACCTAAACCCATCGTAGAAAATCATCATCTGGCGACTGCACCGACAAAAGATCTCCAACATTCTTCAGGATGACCGTTCTTCGACGTGTAGCGGCGATTTCCATGGGTACCTCTGTATCAGTGGCGGTAAGCCGCTCAGCTTCGAAGAACGGTCATCCCGTTGCGGATCACGCAGACATTTCGAGAAGCAACGCTTGCCTCGAATGAAATGACATTGGCATCACGCCATAAGCTCACGCAAAGAGTGTCACCCGGAAAGACAGGCGCGCTGAAACGGAGTTGGTGATGACGGATTCTCGTAGGGTCCATCGCGCAGTACGTCTGCATGACGGCGCGGCAGCAGATAGCAAAACTGCAAAGACCGTGCAGTATCGGGCGATCAAATCCAGCGGCGCGGGCCGCCTCAGGGTCGGCGTGCAGCGGGTTGCGGTCACCGCTGAGCCGATAAATCAAGGGCTGACGCTTTGCCGTCGGCATCTCGATCATATGGTCTGGCGGTCGATCGGGGACCTTGTGGGGTTCCGGTTGGCCTTTCGCGGGGCCGCCGAAACCCCCTTCAGCGCGCCCAAAACTCGTGGTGACCACGGTCGCGAGAGGGGTGGTTTCGCCGTCGAGTGTGAGGGTTTTTTCCTGAGAGAATACTGCGCCTTTGCCTAGGCCCTTGTCCCAGGCGCCGATCATCCGCCCGATCGCGCTGGCTTTGCCCCTTGGCGGAAAAGGCTTGTGCAGCGTTACCGCCTGTTCGCCATGCAGGACGTAGCGATAATCAATGCCGATGTCTTCAAGTGGCCCATCGGCCAATGCAATCGTGACAGGCATCGTCGGAAAGGCTTTAAGATCGCGCTCATAGACAAAACGCAGCTCGGACTCATCCAGCGGATTCTCCGCCATTCCGATACCCAGCGCATAGAGCATACTGTCCCGTTCGTCCCAGCTGTGCGTTGTCGAACGGCTGAGCTTCATTATTGCAGAGTGGTCTAGCACCGGGGTCTACCTCCGCAGTGAGCTGGGTCTGATGGGTCAGGCACTTGAAGGCCCGTGGTCAGCATTGCGCAGGCTGGCGCGAACTTCATCGCCATGCTCGTTGAGCCGCGGACCACGCTGGCGCGTATCCAGCGTTGATACACCGAATTGAACCGGATATTTGAGGCCTCGGATCGTGCCATAATCAGGATCGTCGATGTCGAACCAGATTTGTGCATGGCGCACCTGCGGATCAGCGAAAAAGTCGGTAATCGAGTTCACGGGCGCAAGCGGCACGCCGGCCTTGGCGGCCCGTTCGACAAGATCCTGAGTCTGGAAATTGCGCGTGCCTTTTTCGATCTCCTTCCACATTTCTCCGTAGCGCGAGATCCGCGACCAAGAGTCCTTGAAGCGTGGCTGGCCGATCAACTCATCGCGCCCACAAAGCTGGCACAGCGCCTCGAATTGCTTGTCGAGCTGGACATGACCGATCACATACCCGTCGGCGGTAGCGATCGGATGGTGAATGTCGACATTACCGATCTGCTCATGACCATCATGCTGAAAGGTGTGATTGATCATCAGATCGGGCAACATGAAAGCGGCAAAGGAATCGAGCAATGAGACCGTAACCGTTTGTCCAATGCCGCCGTTCCGTTCGCGGCCGAGCAAGGCGGCGAGAATGCCTTGGGTTAGCGTTGTCGAGGCGAGCTTGTCAGCTACCGGGTTGCGAATGGGGACGGGGACACCATCACCGGCAAAATCGCCAAATTGCTCCATTACGCCGCACAGGCCTTGGATCACATGGTCATAGGCCGGGCGGTCCAGATAGGGGCCGTCGTTCCCAAAACCAGTGATCGATGCATAGATGAGGCGCGGGTTGTCCTTGCTAAGTTCAGCATAGCCAAGTCCAAGCTTTTCCATCGTCCCCGGCCGGAAATTCTCCACGACGACGTCGGCTTGGCTTGCCAATCTCTGTGCCAGCGCGAGATCGTCGGGATTCTTGAGATCAAGCGCAATGCTCTTTTTGGACCGATTGATTTGCTGGAAATATGCCGCAAGATCCTTGTGGCGCGGATGCATCGCCCGCATGGGGTCTCCCGAAGTCTGCTCAACCTTGACGACCTCGGCGCCAAGATCCGCCAGCATCTGTCCGGCAAAAGGCCCGGAGACCATTGTTGCGAATTCCACGACTTTGATACCTTTGCAGGGCGGGTCTTGGGCAGCGATTGGCAATTCATCTCTCCTTGCGGCCAACGTCGCGCTGGATACCTTGGGCCCAGATGGACCGGGAGCGCGACGGCGGATCTTGATCAATACGATTGTATTGACATAATGTGACCCGTCAACCATGCTTGTGGCGATACAAAAGCACGGATTTCTAGAGATAATATGCCAGATTGTGCATCGGGGCTTTTCTAGGAATGGAATTTGTGTTTTAGTTTGTGCGTACAAAATTCAACGGTGATTCGCGCCGACGTGCCACATTCGGCCGGAGGTCGCCTGGATCGAGTTTGATGTCGGGTTTCGCGCCCGATCCAGAATATCGGCCCGGCTCCTACCGGGGTCAGGCTTTGCTTCCAGATATGGAAAATCGTGGTGGATAAGAGGATTTCGAGGATGGGATTGGATGACGTTCGCTATCGCCAATTGGGCTATATCGCGCTGAATGTGACCGACTTGGCCGCATCACGTGAGTTTTATGAGGTCAAGGTCGGACTCAAGGTCGATGAGGATCCCTTAAATGGCCGCCTTTTCTTGCGCTGCAGCGATCTCCATCACGACATCGTCCTCTACGAAGGCGCCACGCCGGGGGTGAAGCGCATCGCCTGGCAGATGGAGAGCGTGCATGCGCTCGAAGTGATCAAGGCGCATTTCGCCGAAATGGGGCTACCCATCGTCGATGTGCCGGAAGCGGAGCAGGCCGACCTTGCCATCACTCACGCCTTTCGTTCGACCGAACCGACCACGGGTGCGGTCTATGAATTTTACGTGGATATGGCGTCGGCTTCCACATCCTATGCGCCGACCCACACCAAGATTGCCCGCCTCGGCCATGTGGTGCTGACAAGTCCCGACCGCCCGGCGACCGAGGCCTTCATGAGCGAGCACATGAATTTCCGCGTGTCGGATCGCATCTCGAATGTCGTGACGTTCATGCGCTGCTTCCCCAACCCGTATCACCATAGTTTTGGCGTCGGGGCAGGGCCGGCGCCGGGCCTCAATCATGTCAATTTCATGGTCACCGAACTGGCCGATGTCGGCAAGGCCAACAATCGGATGAAGCAGGCCGATGTTCCCATCGTCTACGGGATCGGCAAACACCCGCCATCGGAATCCATCTTCCTCTACTTCCTCGATCCCGACGGGATGACCATCGAATACAGCTTCGGCATGGAGGAGTTCCCCGAAGTCGCGCCGCGCGAGCCGCGCGAGATGCCAGCAGGCCTGGAATCGATCGATTATTGGGGCGGCCTTCCCGATCCGCGCTTCGCCAAGGTGGGCGTGCTTGAGCCGCTGCAATAAGTGATGACCATGCAATATGCAGGCAAGGTCGCGCTCGTGACCGGCGCGGCCAGCCCGATCGGGCAGGCGATAGCCCGGCGCCTGGCGGACGGCGGGGCAAGTCTTGTTCTTGCCGATGTCGATGCCGATGCTCTTGAGGCCTTTACAGCCAGTCTCGCTTCGGCCTCCGTCAGCATGGTCGGGGATTTGAGCGACGAGTCCGTTGTCGATCGCCTCATTGCGCTGGGCAAGGAAACGTTCGGCCGGATCGATATCCTGATCAACAACGCCGGGGGCGGCGTAATCCTTCCTACCATCGAACATAGCGCGGACACGGTGAAACGCACAATCGACCGCAACCTCTACACCACGATCTGGTGCACCCGGGCCGTGCTGCCGTTGATGGTCGCGCAGGACTATGGCCGCATCGTCAATATTGGTGCGGATTCGGTACGAAACGGTCTTTGGCTGCACTCGATGTACAACGCCGCCAAGGGCGGCGTCCACGCGATAGTCAGCGGGCTGGCGCGCGAATTCGCCGAATATGACATTACCGCGAATGTTGTTGCACCGTGCATGGTGGAAACACCACTGGTCGCCGAAGCCCGCGCATCGGGCCATCCCATGGTCGCCAAGATGGAATCGGTTGTGCCCAAGGGGCGCACCGTAACCCCCGCTGAGGTGGCCTCGCTCGCCTGCTATCTCGCGCTGGATGAGGCGCGATTCATTACGGGCCAGGTGATCAGCATCAACGGTGGCAGCGCCATGCAGTGAATGCGGGCAGCATTTTGTCCATTTTTGAACGGAGAAGATCTATGAATATGCCCGCCAGCCACTACATCGACGCGCCTGCCGGCCGGATCCGCTACCATGAGGCGGGGGAAGGTCCTGTCATCATCCTGCTGCACGGCGGCGGCCCGGGTGCCTATGGCTTCAGCAACTATCGGCTCAACATGGACCCGTTGGCGGCCACGGGCTTTCGAGTGATCGTTCCCGATATGCCCGGCTATGGCGAAACCGCGGGGCGTTCGTTTGAAAATGGGCTCTTTGCGCCCGGTGCGACGGCGGTCCTCGATATCCTCGACCATCTCGGCCTCGAAAAGGCGAACCTCGTCGGAAATTCAATGGGCGGTGGCATCGCGCTGCGACTTGCGCTCGATCACCCTGGCAGGGTCGACAAGATGATCCTGATGGGCCCTGGCGGGAGCCTTCCGGCAACCTCGACCTTCCCGACAGAAGGGTTGCTGCGAATGATCAATTTCTATGAAGGCGAAGGTCCGACCCTGGAGAAGCTTGACCGCGTGATCGATCTTCTGGTCTATGACCGTTCTAGCATCACGCCCGAGCTCGTCGCTGAACGCTTCAAGACGGCAACCCTGCCCGAAACAATGGCCAATCCACCGCTTCGGGGTCAGGCGCATCATCCGGCGAACGAACTCTGGCGCGCGGAGATCGACAAGCTCGAGCATAAGACGCTCTTGATCTGGGGGCAGGAAGATCGCGTGCTGCCGCTCGATCTGGCGTTCATCCTGCTCAAGCGGATGCCCAATGCCGATCTTCATGTCTTCTCGAAATGCGGTCACTGGGCGCAATGGGAGCGGCCTGACGAGTTCAATGAGCTGGTCGCAAACTTCGTCGCGCGCTAAGCAAAGGAAATCCCATGCGGGCCCTAGTCTATAATGGTGCACTCGATATCCGCAGCGAGAGCGTCGCCGATCCCGAAATCCGGGACGGGCAGGATGTCATCGTCCAGGTTAGCCTGTGCAGCATTTGCGGCAGCGACATGCATATTTTTCACGGCCACGCAGAGAAGTTCGCGCCAGGGACGGGCTTTTGCGTTGGCCATGAGGCGGTGGGCGAGGTGGTCGAGTTGGGATCTCTTGTTCACCGCCTGAAAATTGGTGACCGGGTCATGCTGCCAGGCTCGATCGGCTGCGGCGCGTGCCGCAATTGCCTGCGCGGCAACGTTCGTGCCTGCCTCGCCGGCAAGCGCGCCGTCTTCGGGCTCGGGCATGATCTGCCGGGGTCCCAGGCCGAATATGTGCGGGTTCCGGTTGGGGACCATAATCTTGGTCTTATTCCCGAGGGCATGACCGACGAACAGGCCCTGATGCTAACCGATGCGCAGGCGACGGCATGGCTCGCCTGTCGCAATGCCGATATTGTGCCGGGCGATACCGTAGTCGTGATCGGACTTGGCCCAATCGGCCTGATGGCGGTGGAGACGGCTTTTGTTAAAGGTGCCGCGCGCGTTTTTGCCGTAGAGCCCATGGCCCACCGCCGGGCGCTCGCCGAGGGACTTGGCGCAAAGGCGCTCTCGCCCGATAGCGCCCTCGAATTCATAACCGAGGCGACCGATGGGCAGCTAGCCGACAGCGTCATAGAGGCCGTGGGTTCGGATGCGACGGTGACGATGGCCCTGAAGTTGGTACGAATGGAGGGCACCGTCTCGGTGGTGGGCGTCAACCACAATATGGAATTCCCGTTTCCGCTGGGGGCAGCGCTTTCGCGCGGAGTAACTTTTCGGGCGTGGACAACGTCTGTTGCCGAAAGCTGGCCCGAACTGGTTCCGCTGGTGTTGCAGGGACGGCTCAACCCGGCGCAATTCATCACGAACCATATTCCGCTGGCGGACGGCGCCGAGGCTTACAGTCTGCTCGACAGCCGTGCAGATGGTGTCGTCAAGGCCGTTCTCATTCCCTGACGATGCGTCGGCGCCAGGCCATGGCCCGCGCCGATGCGCCATCCGGGAACGGCGGACGCGATAGGGCGGCTTCATCGGGTTGAGCGGTCCGCAGAGCGACGTGGCGCTCGTCGTCCGCCGGAAATCCTGCGCGCCATAGGCAATGAATTCGGGACATGTCTCGATGACCAAATATGAGAGGAATTATTTGTGGCAGGACGATTGAAAGACAAGGTTGCGGTCATCACGGGTGGCGCCAGTGGCATGGGGCGAGCATCGACGCTGCTTTTCCTGCGCGAAGGTGCTCGCGTCGTTATCGCAGATCTGAATGTCCAGACCGGGGAAGAAACGCTCGAGTTGGCGAGAGCCGAAGGATATGAGGACCATGTTCGCTTCATTCGGACCGATGTCAGCGAGGAGGACCAGGTTCGCGCGATGATCGAACTAGCCTGCAGCGATTTTGGGCAGCTGAACATATTGTTCAACAATGCTGGCGTCGGCGGGGCGATGGGGATGATCACCGAGACCAGCGTCGAGGACTGGGATCGCAGCCAGGATATCCTGCTGCGTTCGGTCTTCCTCGGGATCAAGCATGGCGGACTGGCGATGCGTAAGACTGGCGGTGGCTCGATTATCAACACGGCATCCACGGCCGGTATGGGTGGTGGCAGCGGGCCTGCAGCCTATTCGGCGGCGAAGGCAGGTGTTGTCAATCTTACAAGTAATGGGGGGATACAGCTTGCTGCTGACCGCATTCGGGTGAATGCAATCGTGCCGGGCGGAATTCGCACGCCTCTGGTCTCGCTGGTGAAATCCGATGACGACATGAAGGTCTTCATGAAGGGCAAGCAGCCCTGGCCCGACACCGGACAGTCCGAAGACATCGCTTATGCGGCGCTCTACTTGGCCAGTGATGAATCCCGCTTTGTAACCGGGACAACTCTGGTGGTCGACGGAGGATTGTTGGCTTGGGGGCCGGGGCTCTTCCCTCACAGCGGTGCGTCCGCGACAACCGGTTTTCGCATGAGCAGTACCGGCGAACAGGACACGGTGTGATTGCGAACCGTTCCGGAACGGGCAGTGCCGTGCGCGCCGGCGGGACGCCAGCCAGTCGTAGGATATAGATCAAGCGTTTTAGATATATAGTGGCGTTTATGTCGGCGGGTCGGCGGCCCGGGTGAATTCTTCGTACTTCTGATCTCTGAGGAAGATCCCTTAGAAAATGGCAGAAATGCGTTGCTGGTCGTGCGATCATGCCTCTTGTCTACGCTGAGACGCTTCGGTAAGATGCGGCTTGATCCGGTTTAGAAATTGAATAGGTGAAACATGGATTTTAATTTACCTAGTGAAGATGATCCGCGGCGGGTCGAAATTCGCCGCTGGTTTGAGGAAAACCCTTCGCCAACTCTCAAGCAAATTGCGGAGCGAGGTTTGGCCGCTGCCAACTGGCCGGCGCCTTGGGGTCTCGGTGCGGACCCCGAACTCCAATATATCGTGGATGAAGAATTCGTCCGGGCCGGTGTCCGCACTCCTCACAGCATCAACGCGATTGCCGTCAATCAATGCGGACAGTCGCTCCTGGCGCACGGGACCGATGCACAGCGAGAACGATTTCTGCCGCCGGCCCTCGCCTGCGATGAAATATGGTGTATGCTTTTCAGCGAGCCCTCGGGCGGGTCCGATGTCGCGGCGGTGCGCACGACGGCGCGACGCGAAGGCGATCACTATGTCATCAACGGCCAAAAGATATGGAACTCTGCGGCTGACTATGCCTCGGTCGGGGTGGTCGTCGCGCGTACGGATCCCTCAGTTCCGAAGCACAAGGGGCTATCGCAATTCCTGATCGATATGAAGGCGCCGGGAGTCACGGTAAATCCGATCTACGACATGACCGGAGAGAAGCCTGAATATAACGAGGTTTTCCTCGATAACGTCAAGGTGCCCGTCGACTGCCTGCTGGGCAGGGAAGGTCAGGGCTGGCAGATCACCGTGGAGCAATTGCAGACTGAACGGGCCGGGATGACCAAGCCGGGCGCGGTGTGGGGCTACGGGCCGACCGCCAGAGAATTGCTTCACGGCCTGATTGCGTCCGGCAAGATCAAGGATCCCCAGTTCCGCGATGAAGCTGCGCGACTCTATGTCGAGGGTGAGTTGCTGCGTCTCATGGTCTATCGCGGGATGAGCAAGCGGATCAACGGCAAGCCGGCCGGCATTGAAGGAAATATCGGCAAGATGGTCGCGTCACCGCACGGCCAGCAGCTGAGTGATCTTGCCAAGCGGACGCAGGGCATGGCCGGGCTGGTCAAAGATCCCGACGTGTTGCCCTTGCCAGACAAGGATTATGGCCTGTTCAGCGACTGGGATTATTCCTTCTGGTTCGGTCCGGCCGCAACGCTCGGGGTGGGCACGCAGGAAATTCTCAAGAACACCGTTGCAGAACAGGTATTGGGATTGCCCCGCGAGATCGATCCGACCGCGCGCATGCCCTTTTCCGATACGAATAAGGCAAAAGCGCAGGCAGCTGCCTGAAACCAGGAGAATTTGGATGAATTTCGCACTGAGCGAAGACCATGAGACGCTGCGCGATTCCGCAGCGGGGTTTCTCGACAAGGAAGTCAACATTGCGCCGCTGTTGAAGCATGGCGCAACGGTTGCCGATTCAGGCTATGACCAGATGTGGGAAAAGATCGTTGCGCTTGGCTGGCCGGCGATGACCGTCCCCGAGGCCTTTGGCGGGCTCGGGATGGACTATATCGACCTGATCATGGTCATCGGCGAAATGGGCCGGACGCTGGCGCCCGCACCGCTGTTCGGGACGCTCGCGGGAAGCTGGGCCGTCGAGGCTGCGGGGTCGGAGGAGCAGAAGCAGGCGCTGCTGAGCGCCGTCGCAGGAGGTACACTCAAATTGGCGCTTGCCGTCGCGAGTCCCACAGGTGATCTGAGCCAGGCCGGCGCAGGCGTGAAAGCGACCCGCGTCGGTGGTGCTTATGTGCTGAACGGCAGCAAGGGATTTGTTGTCGATGCTGCGGCCGCCGACAAGCTCGTGGTGGTTGCGCACGACGAAGAGGGTGACAGGTTCTTCGTCGTCGATGCCAAGGATCCGGGCGTCGCTATCGCGGCGCTGGATTGGCGCGACATCACACGCCAAGTCTGCTCGATCACCTTCGATGGCGCGGCTGCGACCCTGCTTGAGGCGGGTGACGAAAAGAGCTGGCCCTGGGTACGCGACCGGCTCTATCTCGTGCTGGCAGCGGAAAGCGCCGCTGGCATTCGCGCCGTTCTCGCCGATGCCGTGGACTATGCCAAGCAGCGCATAGCATTCGGTAAGCCGATCGGTGCTTTCCAGGCGATCAAGCACCAGCTCGCGGATATTATGGGGCAGGGCGAACTTGCCAATGCCGCCGTGCAATATGCCGCCTGGGCGCTGAGCGCAGGCGATCCGGACGTCTCGAAAGCGGTTGCCATGGCCCAGTCTTATGCAAGCGAGGCTTATAAAGCTGCGACCTACCGAAACATTCAGGTATTCGGAGCGATCGGCTTTACCTGGGAGATGAAGAACCATCTCTATTATAAGCGCGCGCGGGCCAATTCCGAATTGCTTGGATCGCCGCGCGAACAACGCGAGCAGGTGATCCGCATACTGGAGCGGGAAGCAGCATAACCGGGCTTTGCGAAGCCGCTGAATAATGCCGTGGGTAATGAATTTTCGGGCCGTTGCTCTCTGCATTGTAATTGCAAGGATGGTAGGCGGAATTTTTTATCGTAGTAAATATTGTCTACTGCGGAGAAAGAAGTTGGTCTGATTATTAGGTTGAATGAGTTTCTGGATACGACCTGAGCAGCAAGGCAAATCGGCACATAGAATTCCGTGATATTTTGGGCTTGGGTTGGATTTTTACAGATGGCGTTCAAGACTATCATTTTGCTCGCGAAGTGCGGATCATGAGGGCGGCTGTTCTATTCGGTCGCTCTGGCACCGGGCTCAGTGTCGCAGATTTTCCTGATCCGGTGCGGCGACCCGGCGAGGCCGTTATGCGGGTGAGAGCGAGCTCGCTCAACCGCGTGGACATTTACATGCGCGACAGCGGCCTTGGTATCACGCATGATCTGCCGATCATTCTTGGTGTCGACGGTGTGGGTGAGATTGTTGAGAGCGACCCGCAGGGCAGATTACGTCCCGGCGACAGGGTGGCGCTCTATTCGAACGCATATTGCGGTGAGTGCCGCTATTGCCTGGCGGGAGACCAGCCGCTCTGCGTGAGGCCGGCCATTGGCGGCGAACACTGCGACGGATGCTTTGCCGAATATGTCGCGATGCCCGAACGCTGCTTTCTGCCGCTGCCCGATAGACTGGATTTCGCGAGCGCCGGGGTTTTGCCGACGGCCTACGGAACCGCGTATCGGATGCTGTTCGGCAAACGGGCACTAATGCCCGGAGAAACCGTTCTGGTCATTGGCGCGGGCGGCGGTGTCGCAGTTGCCTGCATCCAGCTTGCCGTGCGCGCGGGCGCACGGGTCCTTGTCACCACATCGACGCCTGAAAAGCTCGCCCAGGCAATGGAACTCGGAGCAGAAGGCGGGGTCAATTACCGCAGCGATCCGATCGCCGCTTCCATCCTCGAAATGACCCGAGGCGAGGGCGTCGACATGGTTATCGACAGCGTTGGTCAGGCGAGTTGGAGCGAATCGCTGCGCTCTTTACGGCGGGGCGGACGGCTCATTACCTGTGGCGCGACGACCGGGTCGAACCCGCCTGTCGAAATCCAGCGGATGTTTATCCGCCAGCTCGAGGTCTATGGCTCGACGGGTGCCAGCGTTGACGAAATGCGCAGCCTATTCAATTTTGTCGCCGTCAACGGACTGCGGCCGGTGATCGACAGCACCTTCGCGTTGGAGCAGATCAGCGGAGCCTATCATCGGCTGGCCAGCGGCGAACAGTTTGGCAAAGTGGCCTTAACGGTTGGATGAAAAACCCTTTTGGGCGCGCGGAGACGACATGGGACACTTCATCAAGACCGACCGGGACGGGGCGATCCTGACCATCACTCTCGACCGTCCGGAGGTTCTCAATAGCCTCCATGCACAGGCTTGTCATGAACTGTCGGCGGTGTGGGACATGTTTGTCGCGGACGACAGCCTGTGGGCGGCGATCATCACGGGAACGGGCGAAAGGGCGTTCTGCGCTGGCCACGACCTTCGCGACGGATTCTTTGATCCCATGCCCCAAACCGGATGGGCCGGTATGTCGCATCGAAGCGACATAACCAAGCCGGTCATTGCCGCCGTCAACGGGATCGCGTTCGGCGGCGGTTGGGAAATTGCGCTGGCTTCGGATATCATCATTGCCGACGAACGGGCGCGGTTCGCCTTGCCCGAGCCAAAAGTCGGCTTCGCCGCACTGGGAGGCGGCGCTCATCGCCTGCCCCTGCGAATGCCTCACCATCTGGCGATGGGCCTGCTCCTGACGGGGCGCCAAATCGACGCGCACGAAGCACACCGCTGGGGTGTCGTCAACGAAGTGGCAGCCCATGGCACGGTGCTGGACGTTGCACGGCGGTGGGCGGAGGATGTGCTGGCCTGTTCCCCGCTGGCCGTGCGTGCAACAAAGATGGTGGCCGGCAATGCGACGGAACCCCCCGCCCTGCGGGGTGCTGTAATCGTCGAAGAAATCGCGCTTGGTGAGCGTCTGGCCCTCGCGAACGATACGCGGGAGGGCCTTGCGGCGTTTGCCGAGAAGCGCAAGCCGGTCTGGAGCGGAACCTAGGGCAGAAAGGGAGCGCGTGATGGAAACAATTGGCTTCATCGGACTGGGTGACATTGGCTCCCCTATGGCGCAGCGGGTCGCAGCTGCCGGGTTTCCGCTGAGGGTCTGGAACCGTACGGCGTCGAAAATCGTCCCCCTGGTCGCGGCTGGCGCATGCTCCGTTTCGTCGCCGGCCGAAATCGCCGACCAGACCGATATGGTCCTGACCTGCCTGGATGGCCCTGAGGCGATGGAACAGGTCTTGTTCGGTCCGGAAGGGCTGGCCACCGAACGTCGCCGTGCGACTTTGCTGGTGGATTGTGCCACCACCTCCCCGGCTTATGCGAGAGAATTGGCGCAACGCCTGCACGGTCTTGCCGGGATGACCATGATCGATGTCCCAATCTCTGGCGGAGCCATAGGCGCGCAGGCAGGAACATTGGCCGCCATGGCCGGTGGGGCCGTAAAGGATGTCGAGCGGGCTAGACCTGTGATCGCCAGCTTCGCAAGCCAGATGACACATATGGGCGAGCTTGGGGCCGGTCAGGCAACCAAGGCCTGCAATCAGATCATCAACTTCGGAACGATCGCCGCAGTCGCTGAGGCCATCAACCTGGGCCGCCGCCACGGTATCGACATCGCCAACTTGCCGTCTGCGATCGCCAATGGCTTCGCCGATTCGAACATCTTGCGCGAATATGACCGGTCCGTTCGGACGGGCGAGCCCAGCCCAATCCATGTTCTGATCAAGGCTGTGATCAACCATTATTCGGCTACGCCCAGCCGCGAACTGGCCGGGCATTTGCAGATCCTCATGAAGGACCTGCAAATTGCTCTCGACATGGGTCGCGAGGTTGGCGCTCCGCTCCCGTTGCTCTCCCATTTTGACGCTGTTTTCCGCCCGTTGCACAAGCTGGAGCCCGCAGGCTCCAATTGAGTTCAACTCTTGGTCGCGGTTCCTTTCGCTTCGTCCCAATAGCGATCGCGAAGCAGCCGCTTGTAAAGTTTGCCCGTGGCGTGCCGCGGAAGTTCTCGCTCGAAGTCGATTTGACGCGGGAGTTTGATCTTGCCGAGGTGGGCGAGGACATGCTCGGATATAGAATGAGCGAGTGCATCGCCGCGGTCGTCCCAGTTCATCGGCTGAACGACAGCGACCAGGCGTTCCCCGAGTTCCTCGTCAGGCGCCCCTATTACGGCAACATCCATCACCTGCGGATGCGTGATGATCACATCTTCGATCTCCTGGGGATAGAAATTCACCCCGCCCGAAATCACCATGAAGCTCTTGCGGTCGGTCAGGTATAGATAGCCATTCTCATCCACCCAGCCGATGTCTCCCAATGTGCTCCAGCCGCGGTCGTTGTATGCATCATGAGTTTTTTCGGGGTCATTGTGGTAGCTGAAGCTGTTGCCGCCCTCGAAATAGACGAGGCCTTCCTTACGTGCCGGAACCTCCTGACCGTCGTCGGACATAATGTGGATGGTCCCGAACCGTGCCTTCCCGACCGAGCCCTTGTGGGCCATCCATTCCTGCGGAGTGATCGCGGTCAGTCCATTGAACTCGGTGCCGGCGTAGAATTCGAAAATTATCTCGCCCCACCACGTCATCATCGCTTCCTTAACAGGGACAGGGCAGGGAGCTGCAGCGTGAAAGACGATCTTGTGTGACGACAGATCATATCGGGTGCGCGTCTCTTCCGGTAGCTTGAGCATCCGGACGAAATGCGTAGGAACCCATTGCGAGTGGGTAACTTTTTCCTGTTCGATTAGTTGCAATGCGAATTCGGGATCGAATTTCTCCATCACAATGATGGTAGCACCCAACTTCTGGCCGCTCATCGACCAGCGCAGGGGAGCGCTGTGATACATGGGCGCGGGTGAAAGATAGATCATCTCGCTATCGAACTTGAACCAGTCGATTGCGATCGCGGTAAGGGAATCGATTTCGTCAATCGCCTGCTCGGGCAGCGCGAACTTCACGCCCTTGGGTCGTCCGGTCGTGCCCGACGAATAGAGCATCGGCGCGCCTTGGCTTTCGTCGGCGATCGGCGAGGCAGGTTTAGCATCGCGTTCAGCGAGATAGTTTCGCGCCCGCTCGTCGGTGCCATCGACGAGCAACACCTCCAGTCCGTTGATCAGGCCAGCGATTTCGAGGGCTTGTGCCAGCATCTGACGCGAAGTGAACAAGAGCCGGGCACCCGAATCGCGGACAATATACTCGGCTTCGAGCGTGGAGAGGCGTGTCGAAATGCACGTATAATATAGCCCCGCGCGATCGGCGCCCCATGCCACTTCATAATAGCGCGGGTGGTTCTCCATGAGGATCGCGATCACGTCGCCGCGCATAAGGCCGTCATCGCGACAAATATGTGCAACTTGGTTGGAACGTTTGTTCAAATCCTGAAATGTTACGGCCTCGCCGCTCGGCACCATTTTGTAGGCCAGATGGTCCGGCTTGGTCTGGGCGTAATGGGCAATATGGGATCTCATGGCCGTTTCCATCTCCTGATTGTTGTTGATAATCCGAGGTTCTTGTGATCGTTTCCTCGACTAGCAGTTCGCTTCATATTGCGCTGGGTTGCAGATTCCAACCCACAACGGCGTCGGTCGTGCGCAGATGGTCTGGGCAACCGGTAGCTGTGTCTTGACTACAACAGTTGTTTTAAAATATGCTATCTAGCATTGCCAGATCGGGCCAGTGATGCCAATAAGCCGACGCCAATCGTAGCCGTCAAAAATGGCGGGGCATGGATTGCGACATAAGGGGAGGACCATTGATATGCGTATGACCGGATTTCGACATTTCTTGCTCGCGACATCCGCGGGAGTTGTTTTGGGCGCGACGCCGGCGTTCGCACAGGCCGGCTCCCCTGCTGAAGGGGACGCAGCGGCCGATAATAGCGGCGACATCATCGTGACCGCGCAGCGTCGTGCGGAAAGCCTCCAGAATGTTCCCATTCAGGTTTCCGTGGCGAACAGCGAATTTCTTGCCGAGAACAACATCGATAACGGCGCCCGCCTGACGGTTCTGACGCCGAGCCTTGCGCTCCGCGCAGCTGATAGCCCCTCTTCCGGCGTTCGCTTGCTGATCCGCGGCGTTGGTGTGGTCGGCCCGAGCCAGACAACCGAAGGCGGCGTCGGCGTTTTTGTCGATGGCGTCTACCGGAGCCGAAACGGCACGGTGCTCAGCAACTTTCTCGACTACGACAGCGTACAGATTCTCAAGGGCCCGCAAGGCACGTTGTTCGGCAAGAACACGACGGCTGGTGCGCTTGTTTTAACGAGCACCAAGCCCAATCTCAAAGACGTCGAAGGCAACTATGAAGTGCGCGTCGGCAGCTTTAATGAAAAGCTGGCCAAGGGAGCGATCAACATCCCACTGGTAACCGACACGCTTGCTGCGCGCGTATCGCTGATGGGACTTCGCAAGGGCGGTTTCGTCGATAATATCGTAACAGGCGGTAAGGAGAACCAGGAGGATAGCTGGGCCGGCAAGGTTGCGCTGCGATTTGAACCTTCGGATGGTGTGCGGTTTAATCTGGTTGGAGACTGGGCTGAATCGGACGGAAATTGCTGCGCCGCCGCAGTCTATACCTACAAGGGTTCGGCCGCGACCGGCCTGGTTTTCGGTCCACTGTCGGCAGCCTATGGGGTGCGCAACGTCACGAATGACTACATCGACAATCGTGATTTCACTTTGGCCGCGACATCAAAACAGGCCACCTCGACTCGTGATCGCGGGCTCAGTCTCAACAGCGAATTTGACATTGGTGCCGGTACCTTGACCTCGATCACCGGGTATCGCCAGTATAAGACTTTGCTCGGCAATCAGAATTCCTTCTTCTCGCCCGCGGATATCCTCAGCAACACAGTACGGTTCGCTACGAAGCAGTTCAGCCAGGAACTGCTGTATGACACCAAAGTCGGCGATCGGATCAACGCACTGTTCGGGGCATTCTACTCGGATGAGGATATCGTTCGTAAGCGTGACCTAGTGAATGGTCCGCAAACGGCGGGGCTATTCGCAGCATTTGGCATTCCCGGCGTTGCAACCCCGGGCCTGTTCCAGTCCGAGAATATGGACGCGAAGGCCAAGAGCGTGTCGGTCTTCACCCATTGGTCCGCTGAAATTACCGACCAGCTTACTTTGGCTGCCGGCATCCGCTACAGCCATGAGAAGAAGTCTGCCAGCTATGATAATTTGATCGATCCGCCCGTGGGGTCGGTCTGGACCGCTGCCAATGCCTTTCCCGGGCCGGCTTACAATAGCAAGTTCAGCACCGACGCTCTCTCTGGTACGGCCATCCTGAGCTACAAGTTTTCGCCCGATGCGACGATGTTTGCGAAGTACAGCCGTGGCTTCAAGGCGGGCGGCGTAATTATTGATGCCAATGCCGCGGGGACGCCTGCCAACAACCCGGATTTGGGTGCGGGGCGTGTTCCGCTCGATCCAAATTATCGGAACGAGTTTATCGACAGCTATGAGCTTGGCGGCAAGTTCCGCTTTCTTGATGGCAGGGGTTCGGCCAATATGTCGTTCTTCTACAACGAAATCTCTGACCTCCAGGTTCCGCAATTCCTAGGCGTTGCCTTCTCGATCATCAGTGCGAAGTCGGCTCGGAATTATGGGCTGGAACTCGAGTCCAACTTCAAGGTCACCGACGCCGTCTCGCTTTCGGTCAACGGAACCTGGATTCCCTATGCCAAGTACGGCAAGGATCCGACCATCGAGGGGACGGCCGCCGGTCGTGCCGTGAGCGGTCAGCGCTTCCTTCTGACGCCGAAGCTTGCGGCAAGCGCCTCGATCAATGTCGATCAGCCGATCAGCGACACGCTCAGCGTCACGGCATCGCTTGGTGCGCAATATACGACCAAGCAGCGCACCAATTCCGGTGCCCTGCCGATCGCCAACGCCAATGGCTATATTGCGAACCAGCAGCGTGAAATGGCATTGGTCGATGCATCGATTGGTCTCAAGAACATCGACGATGTCTGGAACGTCAGCGTCTATTGTAACAATTGCACCAATATTCACTACGTCCAGTCGGAGTTTGGCGCGGTTTTCCAGACCGGTAGCTATATGGGATTTGCCGCCATGCCGCGGACCTATGGTGTTTCCCTGCGCGGAAAATTCTGATCCAAGCGACTTGGACCATTAATGCGTGCCCGCGCCCTGAAATTCAGGGCGCGGGCTTTGCATTTTTCGGAATTCAGTTTGGGCTGAGGGTAGGCCTGCTGCCGCTGCAGGCATATCCAATTCACATTGGGCCGAACACGTTATGGCGCCGCGTTCGGAAAGCCGGGGCTCCGATTTGTCGGCCCGGCACTAGCGCAGGCCTCCTCTGACCAATCTGAATTTTCACCGAGGGCCGCAATCCGATGGACCGCAAAGCCGGCGATCAGGAGCTTCCGCGGCAACGCCATATCTAGGCGAGGCGGCCGCCGTCGGCGCTGCGCTCAGCTTACAGTATGTTGGGACTATCAGAAAAGGGGCTGCTGCCCCAATTGGGGTGCCAGCATGGAAGGCAGTTGAGCCTCGCACTCATCGCCCAAGGGACCAATGCCGCGATAAAGCGGCTCGGGAAGATATCGGATCAGCGAACGAGGAGAGGGCGCGGCCTTTGCAGTAACAATGGCCACGCATTCGGCAACTCCGCCTCAGATAGTCCTCGCCAGGTCATAGGCCTGGGCAATATTGGAGAAGATCGTGCCCGCATTCTCGGAGACGACGTCAAACGCATCGCCAATGACGTGCGTTTCTATGCCGCGCGCCTCGGAGAACTGTTCGAGGGTTCGTATCGAGCCGCGTTCGCTGGCGAAGACGATGGTATCGACGCCGGGAAGGCGTTCCCTGCCCTTGTCACTGATGAGCCAGACACTGTCGTCGCTGTCGATTTCGACATTGTGGATTTTCTTGGAGCGTTTCACATTTTTTTGGGCAAGCCGATTAAGGAGATACCACCGGTCGTGCCCTGCCAGTTTGGGCGCAAAGTGGCTGCTGCTTTCAACGACATGGACGTCCCGCCCGCCTTCGGAGAGCCAGTCGGCCTCGACCATTCCGATCTGATTTCCGCCGATCACCAGGATGTTTTGTCCAATCACGACGTCCGGTTCGAAAATATCATCGGCCATCAGCAGGTTGATATTCTGAGCGTTGGTGACGCTTTCCATCATGTTCTGAGGTACGATCGGCACGCTCCCGGTTGCCAGGATGACAACGTCAGGAGCGATCTCGTCGATCAGAGCCGGGTCGACCATCGTTTCGAGGCGAACGTCGACGCCATATTTCGCCAGCTGGCGGGCGTACCACGGCACCATGTCGGCAATTTCCTGCCGTCCCGGGATCTTTGCGGCCAGGATGATCTGCCCACCGATGTGATCGCGGCTCTCGCACAAGATCACATTATGCCCGCTGAAGGCCGTGCGCCTCGCCGCTTCCAGGCCGGACAGGCCGGCGCCAACCACCAGCACGGTCTTTGGCGCATTCTTTGCCGAACCCTCGATGTCGATACAGACCGATTCACGCGTCATCCGTGGATTGACCACGCAGCTCGTTGTGACCTCGCCGCGTGCGGCCGCCCGCATATGTTCGTCGATGCACCCCCGACAATCGGCCAGACATTTACGGATATCCTCAAGCTCGCCGCTGCGTGTCTTCCCGACGAAATCAGGGTCAGCGATCATCGGGCGGCCCATGGCGACAATGTCGACCTTGCCACTCTCGATGAGATCAAGCGCCATCAGCGGGTCCTTAACCCTTCCGACAGTGCATACCGGGATGCCGACCGTCTTTTTCACCGCTTCGGCGAGATAGGTATAGCATCCTTGCGGCTCGTACATCGGGGGAATGGTAAGGCGCGGCGCCCCGACCACGCCTGCCGTCACGCTGAGATAATCGGCACCTTCGGCCTCCAGGATCGGAGCTAGGCGGCAGGCATCTTCGAGGCCCCACCCACTCTCGCCGAGGAAGTCATCACCGTTGAACTTTACACCAAGGGTCATCGCGGGGCCGATCGCCGCCTTCACCGCACGAACAACTTCAAGCATGAAGCGGATGCGGTTTTCGAACGAGCCGCCATATTCGTCGGTCCGATGATTGAAGAGCGGTGTGAGGAAGTTGCTAATCAGATAGCCATGGGCGCCGTGTATCTCGATGAAGTCGAACCCGGCGCGTTCACAACGCTTTGCCGCTGCGGCGAAATAGCCAATAACTTCGCGAATTTCATCGAGGCTCAAGGCCTTGTTGGCGGGCCCGTTGCCCCGAGGCGCTCCGGCTTCGCGCGCATTTGATGAAAGACCTGACGGAGAGATCAGCGGACGTGTGCCTACTTCCGTACCGCCGCCATTCCACAACTGGATGCCGACTTTGCAATCGAATTTGTGCAGCGCGTCGGTAAAGCGCCGCATCGATGGAATGATCTCGTCCTTGAAGACCGGAAGCGGGTCTGAATAGGTCGATGGTACTACGGATGATGCACCAACAGCAACCATCCCCGGATTGTTCCGTGCGCGCTCGACATAATAGGCGATCATCTCATCGGTGATATTGCCTTGCTTATCCAGCATCATGCCAGCCGACATGCCCGACATCATGAGCCGGTTTTCGATTTGCATTCGGCCTATTGTCAATGGTTTAAAGAGAGGGCTAAGGTCGCGCATCGAATCGTCTTTCAGTGTTCCAGATGGCTTCCCCCGGCAAGATATTGACGGGAGAGTGTGTAGCCCAAACTCATACGCGGATCGCGCCAGAGTTCAACCGTCATTGCATCAAAAATAAAACAAATGCTTTCCTTCGGTTCGGCCCTGTGTAAGATTCGCAGGCGTTGGGTACCGACTGATGTCGGTCGTTTCCGGCGTCCAAAATGTTTCCTGTGGCAGGGGCTCTTTTGTTGGCGCATCATGGTTTCAGGCGAACGGACGATTCGCCCCATAGTGGAGAGATGAGTGGCAAACAGAGGCTTGATCCAGGAAGCGGCGCCGCGATCGGGCGGACCTGGAAACATTGCCGAAGCCGCGAGCGGCAAGGCCCGTGAGGGCGATCTGCTATGGACGCCCTCAAAGGAGAGTATGGCCAGCTCCCATCTGGCGCGTTACATGCAATGGTTGGAACGCGACCGCGGCCTTTTCTTTCGCGGCTATGAAGATTTGCATGCCTGGTCGATCCACGATGCCCCGACTTTTTGGGGGTCGATATGGGACTATTTCGGTCTCGAGAGTTCACGGCGATATGATCGTATCCTCTCTGGTGCCTCAATGTTCGATACGAAATGGCTCGAAGGAGCGCGCCTGAATTTCGCGCAGCATCTGATCCGGCACGAGCCGCGACTTGGCGACAAGATTGCGATCCAGGCTTTTTCGGAACATCGCGATGCGATCAGGATGAGTTGGGCGGAACTGGCCTGTTCCGTCAGGTCGGTAGCGACCGGGCTGCGAGCAATGGGGATTAGGCCGGGGGACACGGTGGTGTCTTACATGCCCAACATTCCCGAGACGGTCATTGCCATGATCGCAACGACCGCGATCGGAGGGGTTTGGGCGGCGTCCGCTCCCGAATTCGGGGTGGAAACGGTCGTCGATAGATTTGGGCAGATTGAACCGAAGGTCATTTTCGTCGCGGACGGTTATTCGTTCAGCGGCAAGATTCATGACCGCCACACCGAGATTGCAAAGATTCTCGAAGCCCTCCCGTCGATCGAGCACGCCGTGTATCTGCCGTTGACAGGGACACGAGCAGGCGAAGACCCGGGTTTTTCCCACATACTGTGGGAAGACCTAGTCGCCACGCCCGCCCCGTCGCGCGAAACCTTCCAATTCGAGCAAGTGCCGAGCGATCACCCGCTTTGGATCCTCTTCTCGTCCGGGACAAGCGGCCTGCCGAAAGCGATCGTTCACGGGCATGGCGGAATGTTGCTCGAGCATCTGAAGGTGCAGCATCTTCATATGGAGTTGTCCGACGAGTCCGTCCTCTTCTTCTATTGCACGACAAGCTGGATGGTATGGAACTCCACCATCTGCGCCCTGTTAGCCGGCGCCAGCATCGTGCTGCTTGATGGCAATCCGCTTTTCCCCAGTCCGCGCAAGATCTGGGAGATCGTAGAAGAAACAGGCACGACGGCCCTCGGAGCAAGCCCCAGCCTGATTTTGCGGATGGAAGCTGACGCGATCGTTCCGGGCAAGGAGTATGATCTGTCTCTGCTCAATCGGGTGGTCCTGGGAGGTGCTCCGGCGACGCCGGAAAACTATGAATGGTTCTATCGCGATGTGAAGGCCGATCTTGCTGTGGTTTCCCAGTCGGGCGGAACCGAAATATGCAGCGGGATCACCGGAGGTGTCGCCCTTTTGCCCGTTTACGCGGGGGAAATGCAGGCCCGGATGCTCGGGTTTGATGTGCAATCCTGGTCGGACGATGGACGTGCTGTTGTCGGCGAGATTGGCGAGCTGGTCATTTGCGCGCCATTCCCTTCGATGCCCCTGTATTTTTGCAATGATCCTGACCGGTCTCGCTACCATGAGACCTATTTCGAACATTTTGAAGGCGTTTGGCGGCAGGGGGACTTGTTGAAGGTGAATGAGCGCGGTGGTTGCTACATATATGGGCGCTCGGATTCCACGCTGAATCGCCACGGCATCAGGATCGGTACCGCGGAGATTTATCGCACACTCGAAGCAATGCCCGAGGTGGCGGACGGACTTGCGATTTGCATTAAGGACGGAACGCCAAAGTCGCGTGTCATCTTGTTCGTGCAGACGGAGCCGGGCCATGAGCTTGAAAATCTGAGCGCCAAGATCGCGTCGCGCCTGCGCACCGAAAACAGTCCCCGGCACGTGCCCGATCTCATGGTCGCGGTGCCTGCCATACCCTACACGATAACCGGGAAGAGATTGGAAGTACCGATCCGGAAGATTCTGGATGGCCAGGCACCGGCCAGCGTCGTTCGGCATGACATGCTCCGCAATCCGGAAGCGATCGCATGGTTTGTCGAATTTGCCGGGTCGCTCGACGCTGATGATGGGACTCCCGTCGACGCATACGGTTCTTAGCGCCGACCGGCGAGGCCCTCCCCTATCTGATGGCGTGGAGGTAACAGCAAGATCGATTGATGTGCTGTGTTACTGATGCGGAGCTAGGCGTCATTCGAATTCGCAGTACGTGGCGAGCCTTTGACCTCTGTTCCGATAGAATTGCGACGGTCGGCCGGATCAACAGGAACGTCCTATCGGTCATCAAATCCCACTTGCGCGCCCCCGTGAAACGGGAATCCCATGATCAAGACATCAAATCACTTTGGATCCCACGCCTTGGCGCTGCAGCGCAAGATCGCCTCAACGCTTGAGGAGATCCAGCGCGACATCGACGATCATATCTTCCTGCCCGCCGACCATTTTGCGACGGCCAAGTTCGACGAGAATTGTCCGGGTATCGAGGCCGTATTCGGCGGCTGCCTTCTCGGCATGGCGAAGGAAACTGGAATAAACCCCTGCATAGCCTAGAGTGAGCGTCTCGCGATCCACCCGAACCGGGCGATCCTGCAACGGGCGTACAAGCTCTTCGGCGGCATCCATCAGGGCATAGAGATCGCAGCCATGGTTCCAGCCATATCGATCGGCCGCTGCGATGAAGACTTCGAGCGGGGCGTTGCCAGCGCCCGCGCCCATGCCGGCAAGGGACGCATCGACACGCACAATGCCGTTTTGCACCGCGACAATCGAGTTCGCGACACCGAGCGATAGATTGTGATGTGCGTGGACCCCGCGCTGTGTCTCGGGCTTCAGCACGCGGTCGTAAGCTTGGCAACGTTCGGCGTAGTCGTCCATGTTCATGGCGCCACCGCTGTCAGTGACATAGACGCAATGTGCGCCATAGCTTTCCATTAGCAAGGCCTGCTGAGCCAGCGCATCGGGCTCTGACATATGGCTCATCATCAGGAAGCCGGAGACGTCCATGCCCAGGTTGCGTGCCGCTTCGATGTGCTGTTTGGATACGTCCGCCTCGGTGCAATGCGTAGCGACGCGGACCGAGCGCACACCCATTTCATAGGCGTGCTTTAAATCATGAACAGTCCCAATTCCCGGCAGAAGCAAGGTTGTCAGCACCGAATGCTCCAGCACTTCCGCAACGGCACCAATCCAGTCCCAGTCGGTGTGCGCGCCAAAACCGTAGTTGAAGCTCGATCCCTGCAGACCGTCACCATGGGCCACTTCAATGGCATCCACTTTGGCACGGTCGAGCGCACGGGCGATGGCCTGGACATGATCGAGCCCATATTGATGACGAATGGCGTGCATCCCGTCGCGCAGCGTGACGTCTTGAATATAGAGTTTGGTCTTGGTTGGATCGAAGGTCATGCTTCCATCCTTTCGGCAATATGTTCAGCGGTGCGCAGGGCGGCGGAGGTCATGATGTCGAGGTTGCCGGCATAGGCCGGCAGGTAATGCGCCGCACCCTCCACTTCGAGGAACACCGAAACCTTGAGACCCGTGAAATCGGTTCGGCCATGCGGTGCCATTTCGGGGATGCGCAACGGATGGTTCGAACCAATGTGCTCGAATTGCACCGCTTGCTTCAGACGATAACCCGGAACATAGGTCTTCACCTCGGCTACCATGGCATCCACGCTCTCGCGGATGGCGTCGTGATCGGCGTCGTCGCAGAGGCAATAGACCGTATCGCGCATGATGAGCGGTGGCTCGGCGGGGTTGAGGACGATGATTGCCTTGCCCCGGGTTGCCCCGCCAACGGCGACGATGGCCTCGCTTGTCGTTTCGGTGAACTCGTCGATATTGGCGCGCGTGCCCGGGCCGGCACTCTTCGAGGCGATCGAAGCGACAATCTCGCCATAATGAACTTTGGCGACTCGGTTGATCGCAGCCACAATCGGGATTGTCGCTTGTCCACCGCACGTCACCATGTTGACGTTTGGCGCGTCCAGATTATCGAGGCCGTTGACGGGCGGAATGATGTAGGGGCCGATTGCTGCCGGAGTGAGATCAACCACACGCTTGCCGTGGGCCTGTAGCAGCGCGTCGTGACGCTTGTGCGCGCCAGCCGACGTTGCGTCGAACACGATACGGATGTCTGCAAACTCGGGCATGACGATGAGCCCGTCTATTCCTCCTGCGGTGGTCGCCACGCCCATTCTGGTGGCGCGTTTCAGACCGTCGGATTCGGGGTCGATGCCCACAAATGCACCCATCTCAAGCGTATCGGACAGACGCATGATCTTGATCATCAGGTCGGTGCCGATATTGCCAGAACCGATAATGGCTACTTTGGTCTTGCTCATGTGGATCAGGTCTCTGCAAAAGTGAAACTGGCGTCGCCCAGTCCGCCGACGATCGCGCGGACATGGTCGCCTGGCGTCAGCGCCACCATCGGGCCGAGCGCGCCAGCCAAGAGGATGTCGCCCGCCTTGAGCGGATCGCCGCGGCGCGCGAGCGTCTGGGCCAGCCAGGCAGCGGCGTTGAGCGGATGGCCGAGCGCGGCGGCACCGGCGCCCAGCGAAATAATCTCGCCGTTGATCTCCATGACCATGCCGCAAGTAAAAAGATCGAGACCGGGAAGAGGGTGGCCTTCGCGCCCCAAGACGAAAAATGCCGAGGAGCCATTGTCCGCAACCGTGTCAGCGAAGGTGATTTTCCAGTCGGCAATGCGGCTGTCGACGATCTCGATCGCGGTATGGACGGTGGCGACGGCATCGGCCACCATTTCGGCCGTCGTTTCGGGGGCGGGCAAATCCTTACCCAGCACGAAGGCGATTTCCGCTTCGGCCTTGGGCTGGAGCGTCTGGGCGGGGTTGATCAACCCGCCATCGGTGATTGCCATGTCATCGAATAATATACCAAAATCGGGCTGGTCGACGCCAAGCTGCTTTTGAACCGCCTTTGCGGTGAGTCCGGCCTTGCGTCCAACGATGCGGCGCCCCTGCGCTTCCCAAAAACGAGTGTTAATCGCCTGGACCGCGTAGGCACCGTCGATATCGACAGGGTCAAGCCCGTCGCGCAGCGGCGGCACCGCGCCGCTCGAATAGGCATTGCGCAATCGGCGAGCGAGATCATTGTGGGAGGTGATGGTCATGATTTCGATCCTCTCTGCTACCCGCGTTGATACGGCCACGAAATTCTTGGCGCCAGCGCACCAAATCGCTACCTTCTCACATGATGAGAGATGGCACGCCACAGATCCTGTCGCTCAAGCGCACCTTGAGCATGCTGGAAGCCCTAATTCTGGATGGCGGCCGGACGGGGTTGTCCCAACTCGCCCGCGAGACTGGCATCCCGATCGCCACGGCTCACCGCCAGGTAACGACCTTGGTGGCTGAAGGCTATTTGACGTCAGCGGGAAAGGGGCGGCATGTTGCAGGCGCGCGGCTGCTCGGACTGCTTCACCGACTTGACGAAAAGCAGGTCGTCGCCACCGTCGCAGCGCCCTTGCTGCACCAGCTGGCGGCTCGGGTTCGAAGTGTGGTGCAGCTTGGCACTTTCGAGAATGACATGGTCACCTATCGAATCAAGACGGGGCGTGGAGCGAATGACCTCTTCACCCGCGTCGGTATGCAGTTGGAAGCCTATTGTTCGGGCATGGGCAAGGTTCTGCTGGCGCATCTGCCGGAGAGTGAGCGAGAGGCCTATCTGTCCGGCGGGCCATTTGTCGCTTTGACTGAACACACCATCGTTGATGCCGACCGGCTGCGGGAGGAGCTCAGAAAGGTTTCGGCGTCAGGTTATGCCGTGGATGACCAGGAAATTGCGCTTGGCTTGCGCTGCATGGCGGTTCCTTTGCGAACCAGCGACGGTAGGGTGCTCGCGGCGATTTCGGTTTCGCAAGCGATATTCTCCCGTGGACGCATCAAAGACCCTGAACTGCTAGAAATGTTAACGGAAACAGCAGCGGCGATCGAGCGTGAAGCTTTTTCCTAGAGCGTGCTCGACGCGATCTGGAGGCGAATGCGATCATAAGGAACCTGTGACGACAGATCTGTTCCAGTTCCGTCATATCGCTCGCAAAGCCAGGAACAGAAAAGGTTGACAGCAGGGCTGACTATTATGGTGCTGGCGAACGAAGTCTTTCTACGACTACCTTTTCTTTTAGCCGATGGCGCAGTTCCCGCCCGGTCGCTTCAAAGCTCGATGCCAGGAAGCGGCTCACGGTACTGATGTCGGAATAGCCGAGGCGATACCCTAAATCGGTAATTCGACGCTCCGGATTCTCCTCCAGATAGGCTAATGCGACTCGACGCCGGACGAGCTTCAATATGCTGGTGAAGCTAGACCCTGATGTGGCAAGTCGGCGCTGAAGCGCCCGGCCGTTCATCCCCAGCAGCCGCGCGACATTGTCAAGCGTTGCCTGTCCGTCTTCAAGATTAGGCCGTGTTGACAAAAGGGATTCCCAATCGCGTCGACTTCTGATTCAAGACTGCTTTTTGAGGAGCAGTCATGGGTCGCGGGGATTTGTCGGAAGCGGAGTGGGATCTGATTGGGCCGCTGCTGCCGCCTGAGCGCGGTCGTTGGGCGCGGCCGGCGGGCGATAACCGGCGGTTCCTCAATGGAATGCTTCACGTGCTGCGGGTCGGCTGCCCCTGGCGCGACATGCACGAGCGCTACGGCAAGTGGAACTCGGTCTATGTCCGCTTCCGGCGCTGGGCCGAACAGGGTGTCTGGGATGCCCTGCTGCAAACACTGGTCGATCTGGGTCTAACCGACGACTGGCAACACATGATCGACAGCACCAGCGTTCGCGGCCACGTCTCGGCAGCGGGCGGAAACGTATGGCCCGCCCCGTCGGCAAGCGATTTGTGTCGGATGATCTGATCAGTCTGCAAAAACGTATCCGGCCTTTCGGTATTACCCCGTTGGCCAAGATGGAGATCCGCGCGTCCTAGTCCTCATAAAGGGGCCGGCATCGAGTGCCATTTTACGCCATAGGGTTCCAGGACACCGGTCAACTGTCAGGCCATCTTCTTCTCACCACCCGCAGACATCATGCAGTCGAGACACAGTGCCTCGTCTGGTCTTGATTACGCCGACAGCATCGCCGGCTGATAAGTGCGTTCATGCCGCAGCAGCGCCCAGACGATCCGCGCCATCTTTGCAGCAAGCGCGACGACAACGGTATTGGGGTGCGCCCGCGCCAGCAGACCGCGTAGCCAGGCTCCCAGGCGCGTGTCGCTCCTGCTCATCGTGGGCAACGACGAGCGTGCCCCCTGGATCAGGATCTTGCGCAGGTATCGGCTACCGCGCTTGGTGATGCCGAGCAAGCGGGGCTTCCCGCCGGTAGTCGCCTGGCGTGGTACGAGCCCGAGCCAGGCGGCAAGATCACGACCACGTCCAAATGTGCGGGCATCTCCGACTGCAGCGACCAATGCAGTCGCATTCAGCGCACCGATGCCGGGGATGGTCATCAACCGGCAGGTGCGCTCGTCGGCTCGTGCTTCCTCCATGAACTCTGCATCGAGGGCCGCAATTTGTTCATCAAGCCATCTCCAGCGCTCGCGCATGTCGGCGACGAGCCGGTGGATCCGAGCACCAAGAACCGGTTCTTCAGCCTCAATCATTTCGCCAAGCCTGACTGCGAGTGTTGCGCGCCCCTGCGGGATGATGTGACCGCGTTCGAGCAGCAAGCTCCTGATCTGGTTCATCAGCGATGTTCGCTCGCCGACCAATTGGTCCCGAACGCGGTGCAACGTTTGCATGTCGAGTTGCTGCTCGCTCTTCAGCTCGACAAATCGCATCGTCGGCCGTGTCGCCGCTTCGGCGATCGCCTCGGCGTCACGATCATCATTCTTCTGGGCTTTGACATAGGGCCGCACATACTCGGGCGACATCAGTCGGATCGTATGCCCTTGCGCTGTCAGTGCCCGACCCATGTGGTGAGCCCCGCAGCACGCCTCCATCGCGATGATGCAGGTCGGCATTTTGGCGGCATAGGCAATCACCGTCTCGCGCCGCATTCGCCGGCGAATGACTACCTTGCCGGTTGAATCCAGTCCAACTACGCTGCAGCTGTTCTTGCCTAGGTCGATCCCGAGAACCGAAATATCCATGGCTTCACTCCTTCCTCTTCCGATCAGCTGTCGGTTCGATAACAACAACGGTTCATACAAGGGGCGGGCCATCCATAAAGGGGGGCTTGTGCGAACGCTCTTGGTCGATCACGCGGCGGCTTTACGAGCAAAATCCACGCCCGCTGCGACAATCAAGGACTGCCTGTCGGCTTCATCCTGACCGGCGGCGAGGCTTCCGATTACACTGCTGCCGAACCGCTGATGGCGATCCCCGTCGCCACACCCAAGGCGCTGCTCGCGGACAAGGGATATGATGGTGATCGCTTCCGGGAAAGCCTGCTGGTCCGGGGCATCCTGCCGATCATCCCGCCTCGCTCGAACCGCAAGGTGCCAGAGCATCCCGACTATCGCCGCTACAAGGACCGCAACCGCGTCGAGCGCATGTTCGGCAAGCTAAAACAGCAACGACGCATTGCAACACGCTATGACAAAACCCTGCTCTCGTTCGAGAGCTTCCTCAACCTCGCCGCCATGCGACTATGGCTGAAATCTTTTGTCAACACGACCTAGCTGCAATGACGCGCTCGATCTGCCATTCAAGGCGCGAGGGCAACGTTCCAAGTTTCTGTTCGAGATAATTCTCGAAAAAGCTCAGCAATGCCGGGTTACTGCCCTCAAGCGGTCGTTCCATGTCGGATCGAGGCACGATGATCACAAAACGATCCGTATTTAAGGCTATCGGGCACCGGAAGAACGCCTGAAGGAGCTTGGCATTGCCAGGATAGGGAAAGCCGATCTCGACTCGCAGCGGCGACCAGGATTGCCCCATCGCCATCCGAAGCAGGCGAACCGCAAAAACGCGCTCACCTAGAAGAAACTGATCTGCCCGGTCACGGCACGACGGCAACACCTCATGGGACAAATGTGCCTCATCCTCAAACATCTCGCAATGATAGGAAACTGCGGCGTTGACCGGCGTGCTGCTCCATATCGTCTCGCCGAACCCGCGCGCATCGACAATGCGGCAATTCTCGATCACGGCAACGCTGAGGCCGGGCACGCGGTAGTGCGCCATGCGTTCGGCGAGGGTGAACCGCTGGTCCTCGGCGCCCTCGATAGCAATCGTTCGCCTCAGCGCATTCTCGAACGGAGGCGGCGTGGCTTCCGGCGCTGCACCGGCGGGCGCGGCGGACAGAGCCGCCAGAGCCGCGAATAGTAAGGAACCTTGACGGCCCATCTTGTGGGGCGCCGTGGGATTGGCTGCACTGGGGATGTCTGCGTCGGGCACGGGCTATCCTTTGCGGTCCGCGGTTGGCCGCTTTGCGAGGTCTGTCGGGAAGGCGGATTGGCACCGCGCCGTCAGGGCGCGGCAAGCTTTGCGCGGAAGAAGGCGATGAGCGCCGCGTTCAGCTCGGCATGGAAGGCCGCGCGATCGAACCCCGGCTTGTCGGTGCAGATCGCAGGAATGATGCCGGGGTCGGGGCACGGTGCGAGGAAGGATAGGTGGCCGGCACCTTTTCCTTCGTGGAACTCGGTTGTCTTTGGCAGCAGCGATCGGACGTTGGACGTATTGCTGGCGTAGGGGACGGTCTCGTCGTCGCTCCCGGCCCAGATCTGTACGGGGGCCTTCACTCTTGCGAGACTGTCGGGACCGAACAGAAATCCCAGCCCCGGCGCCGCGATGGCCGCGGCCGCGATGCGGGGGTCATGCGACCAGGACGGGGTGTTCACCGCGGCGTCCGGAGCTGGGAAAAGGCGGCAAGCGAACTCGGGCGCTTTTGCGCAATGCGGCGCAAGGCGCCCGAGATCGGGCTCGCCGCCAACGGCGATGAGAGCGGTTGTCGCGCCCGCCGAGAAGCCGAATATGCCGACCCTGTCCTTGTGGATATTCGAGGCGCCGCGCCAGCTTCCGAGCATAAAGTCGACAGTGCGGACAATATGGCGCGATCGATCGACAAACCATGCCGGCTTTCCGACAATACTTTCGTCTTCATAGTTGTCGCCATTGTGCGTCGGGGTGACGACCACGAATCCCGCCTCTGCGAGCGCGATGGCGGTGTCGATATGGCTGATCGCGCCGGCACCGGTTCCGTGCGAGATGATGATCATGGGGAGTCCGGATCGGACAACAGGGGCGCCAGGTGCCGCCTTGATCGAGACGGGTCCGACTTGGACGTCACGGGTTTCGGCGACCGTCGGATACCAGACGATCGCAGCGATCGGCGCGTGTCCGGGATCGGGGATCGCAGCCTGTTCGAAGCCCAGCTGATATTTCTGTTCGGCAGCAGCCGCGGTCATAGAGGCGGTTGAGAGCGCCAACGCGGGGGCGGCGGCAGCCATCAGGAGCGGCGCGAGCATTCTGCCTAAGCTGTTCATATCATTCCTCCCCACCGATGCTGACGCGGGTGCGCCGTCTTGCCCATGGTCTTGGGCGATGCGCACTTGATATCGTGTTGGCCAGACGCGCGGAAGGTGCATCATCTGCATTTGATCCGTGCGTGCGACGCTATGTCCGGTTCGCGTTTATGCGCCCTTCGCCTCGCGTAGTACCTGGTCGCACGACTGGCGGACGAGTTGGCGCAGCCAGCGATGCGCTGCGTCGCCTTCCATGCGCGGGTGCCACAGCAGGGAGATGGTGAAGGGATCGGTGTCGATGGGCAGGTCGAAGGTTGCCATCCCGTCGCGTAACCCGAGCGTGTGCCGCTCTGGAACCGTCGAGACAAGGTCGGAGCCGCGTGCGAGAGCGAGCGCCGCCGCAAATCCGTCGACGGTGGTGACAATGGATCGCGCGAGGGCAATGGACTCGAGGGTATCGTCGATCGCGCCGAGGCCAAGGCCTTGGCGCGTCACGAGAACATGGCGCCCTTCGGCATAGCGTCCGGCGGTCATTTTGCCGCGGGTCAGCGGATGACCTGCGCGCACGACGCCGACATAGCGGTCGGCGAACAGTGACTGGGCGCGCACTTCAGGTCCGATCGCGCTTCCCACGACGCCGGTCTCAAGGTCGATTTTGCCATCGCGAAGGCCGGCGCTATCTTTGTCGAGCTTGCGGATGAAGCGGATCCTGACGTGGGGTGCTTCTTCGGCAACGCGCTGGATCAAGGACGGGCCGATCGTCTCGGCAAACCCGTCGCTCGTTCGCAGCACAAAGGTTCGCTCTAGCCGGTATAGGTCGACGCTATCCGCCGGGCGCAGGACCGCGCGAGCGTCCTCGACGAGCCGATGTACCTCTTCGCGCATGACTTCGGCGCGCGGTGTAGCGACCAGCCCGCGCCCGGCACGAACGAGAAGAGGGTCGCCCGTTACCGTCCGCAGCCGCGCGAGAGAGCGGCTCATCGCGGAGGGGCTGAGCCCGAGCTTGCGACCTGCGCCGGCGACGCTGCCTTGTTGAAGGAGGGCGTCCAGCGTGAACAGAAGATTGAGATCGGGCCCGCTCATAGACGCAGCATACCACAGGCTTGAGCCGACACATAGCGTCAGGCGCAATGATGCAATGCAAATGCTGCGTCTTCCGCCATACGGCTGCCGGTCTACCTTCTCTCTCGACCATAAAGAGACAGGAGTTTGTCATGACTGGAACAGCACTCGATCTATTCGCCGGACGCGTTCGCAATGCGTGGGGACCGTTGAGCTCGGCGCTCATTGCCGATTGCAGCGCACAGCTCGCCGAGTTGCTTCGCGCCCCACAGACCGATGCATGGCTAGCCGATCTTCTCCACGAGCTGCCCGAGAGCCGCGAGCTTTATCGCGACCCTGTTCATGGCTTTGTCCTGCTCGCGCATACCGAGGCTGAAGCCCGCTACCGGGTGCCGCACGACCATGGCGAGAGCTGGGTCATCTATGGCGTGCTTCACGGGGTCATGGAGATGGGCACCTACGCCCGCATCGAGGAGCAGGGCGAACGGCCGCGCCTCGTCAAACGAGGAGCGACGCTCGTTCGGCCCGGCGATGTGCAGGTTTATCTCCCGGGCGACATCCACGATACACTCTGCGTGAGCGGCCCGGCGATCCAGTTCCGCTTTACGGTTCGCGACCTCCGGTTGGAGACAAGCATGCGGCGGTACACCGAAGCAGACGGCGCCTGGGTTCCCGCGGTCTGAGCTCCGCGGCCGTGCCGAGGATTTCTCTGTTGTCAGCCACGTCACGCCGCCGAGCCGCCATTGCGAGTGTGCTATTCGCGATGGCCGCTGCTGTGCTCGACGCTTCGAGCGTCAATATCGCGCTGCCCTCGATCGCGAGCGTGCTGCACGTCGATCCATCGGCCGCGGCGTGGCTGGTCATCGCTTACCAAGGCGCGCTCGTAGCCGGCCTCCTTCCGCTTGCAGCGGTCGGCGAGCGCTTCGGCTATCGTCCGATCTTTGCCGCGGGCATCGGACTGTTCGGCCTCTGCGCTGCTGGCTCCGCTCTCTCTCACGGATTTGTCATGCTCGTGGCCTTCCGGATCGGGCAGGGGATCGGTGCTGCTGCCATCATGGCATTGGGGGTGGCGCTGCTGCGGCAAATCGTGGCTGAGGCTGAGTTCGGGAAGGCAATCGGCTGGAATGCAATGACCGTCGCGCTGACGTCGGCCGCCGCTCCAGCGATCGGCGCGATGCTGCTGGGGCTCGGGAGCTGGAGGTTTCTGTTCGCGGGCAGTGTGGCTTTGGCAGGCCTGGCGTCGGCGACTGCGTTCGCGCTGCCGCCGACAACCGCCGGGCGCCGCCCGGTCGATGGGTTCAGCCCATTCTCCTATGCCGTGATTGTAGCCGCGCTTGTCGCGGCAGCAGGCTTCGCTCGGGCGTTGCCCGTCTCGAGCGCCTTGATCTTGCTGGCGGCGCTGGTCGGCATGATTTTGCTCGTGCGGCGCGATCGGACGAGGGTCTTGCCCTTTTTGCCGCTACTGCTTTTTCGATCGGCAAGCTTCACCCGATCAGTTCTGGCTTCCGTCGCCTGCTTCGCCGCGCTAAGCCTTGCTTTGCTCATGCTCCCCTTTGCTTTGCCTGACCGGCTCGGCCTGTCGGTGCACGGCACGGCAATGATCATGACGGCCTGGCCGATTGCCGTTCTCGTGACGACGCCGGTTACGGCCCGGCTTCTCGATCATGTTGCGGCGGCGCGGCTTTGTGTGTCCGGAGCCTTTGCTTTGGCCTGTGGGCTTGTCGTGCTTGCGATGGCAGCTTCGGATCGGGGCGTCGGCGCACATATATTTGGTATCATCCTTTGCGGCGCCGGGTTCGGGTTGTTCCAGACACCCAATAACCGCACGATGTTCCTGTCGGCGCCAGTAGATCGCGCAGCATCGGCGGGGGGCGTCCAGGGAACTGCAAGACTGTCGGGACAGGTAACCGGCGCGCTCATCGCCTCGATAATTCTGGCCATACTACCTGCCAGCGATGCGAGCGACTTTTCGTTCGGTGTCGCGGCGCTTGTCGCGATCTCGTCCGCAGCGATCAGCAGCACCGCGGGCAGCAATCGAGAACGCGCCGCGTAAGAATCCTATCTATCGAAATCTTTTGGCGCTTCCGTACAATTTCGAATCGATGGCACCCGCTAACGGCAACCTGCGACCCAGAAGAGCTCTTCCTCTCGCGAGGATCGAGATCTTTATCTAGCGCCCGTCGGGTTTCGATCTGGCGGGCGTTTTTTTTTGGGGCATCGATGTCATTGTGTTCAGTTGCGGTAGCTCTCGATCAGGCTCGCAAGGCTCACGGGACATTCGTCTCCATGTTATTGAGTTCCTCAGTTGGAACGTCTGCTAATGCTGCCCGACCGCACGAAAGCTGACTGGCAGCAACGGGACCGATACTCTTGAAAAAGTCGGCTGGCGCGACGCGCACGTCGCATTTGAGTAAGAATGTTTCATGAAATCGCATCTGTGCGAAGGATCAGTGCGACGAGTGCCACGATCTGATCCCAATGTTGCGCCCAAAAAACACTTTCGGACTTTTTCAACAGCCTCGACAACCTTGATCATCGCGCCCTTGCATTGGCGGGCTCAAATGTCGCCTATCGATAGCGGTGTCTTGCATGCGACGACGAAGTCGCGGCTTCGACCTAGTTGCGGTCATGGGGATTCTGCGACGAAATTACGCCACCATCAAATCGATGAGCAAACTTCGCGTAGAAGCAATGTATCCGACGCGCTCAGCGTCGGAAACCAGCTGTCCAGTTTGACATCCTTTTCAGGCGGCGGCTGGATCGATCCATCCGCCTTGAAGCGTTTTACTTCCATGATCTTCTTGCGCTTGCCCACGCAATCATAGGTCACCCGTTCATAGATCGTGGGAACGCCGAGTTTGCTCATGGACGGCGTCGGCACGGATACCTTCCACAAACTTGCGTTCGTTCCGTCGCGGACGATCGCAGGGTCGCGATATTGGCGATAGCTGCTGTCAGCAAAATAGCTTTTCCAACGGCTAGTCACTTCAGCCGGCGGTGGAGGAGACTTCGCATCCGCAGATGTCATGATAACCACCGCTGCCATGAAGGCACCCGTAATCAGATAGTTTCCTTTTGCCATCTTCGGTCTCCATTTGCTTGCTCATCGATATTCGACCGTTGGACTGGGTCCTGTCCAAACTGTTCGATCCTTAAATCCTTGCCTCGGTACCGGCTGTCGACCCGATATGCGGGTGCGTTGTAGATATGCTGAGCCCTCAATAGGCATTGGCGCCGATCGTCTGGGCCTGAGACGGGGTCATTTGACGATCGCCGAGATAATTGCCTTTGCTGTCATACGTGCGGACCGTGACAAGCGCCGGATCACTCGGGCGGCTGGCTGCGGCAGCCATGGCATTCGCGAATGCAGCGGCTTCGGCGCCGCGCTCGGCGCGCGCGGCCCTGGCGGCATCGAGCGCGGCGAGACGCGAGCGCTGACTGTCGCAAATCATTGCATTCCGGCCACCGGTGCACAGAACGGCGAGGTCCTGCGTTTCCAGCGGAAAGCGCCGGGCATAGGTCAGAAGATAGTCTCCGCCGAGCTTGCGTGCCTTTGCGATCAGGCTCGTTCCGTCGGGGGAATAGGCAGGCGTGTCGAGATGGGCCTGGAAGTCCGCGACTAATTGCCCCCGGTCGCCCTTGCTTCGCGCCGCCTGTGCGGCCGTGTAGGCGGCGACTGCGATGTTGCTGTTGCGGCGCGGCAGGTCGGCGACCGCGTCGGCGACGCTCGCATAGTTCTGGCGCGCCGGATCTTCGACTGCGGTCCATTTCCCGGTCTCGAGTTGTCCCAATACCGTCTGGTGCCCGGTACGACCGCGAAAATTGCCGAAGAAAGCCGGTATCAGCGCTCGATCGGTGGCGAGCGAGACATATTCGCCGCCAGCGTAACGGTAGCGAATCCCGTGCGGCGTCCGATATACGCTGACGCGCAAATTCCCGTCGTACAATTCCCACTGCGGATCGGGGTGGCTGGCCACGAACCCGATCCAACCATCGGGCCGCGTCTCCAACTCACCGTTCGCTGCGAGCGGCCGGTAGACCCGGTTGCCATCGATCGGTTCCACTGCGGCAAGGGTCGTGAGCCGCCATTTGTCGTCACGTGCGATGACAAGGTCGCGGTCCTTGTGAAGTTCGGTGAGCGATCGGTCGAAGACGCGCACAGGGGTGATGTGGCTCAACGACGTCTGTCGGAGCACCAGCACTTCGCCGTACAATCGCAGGAGGTTGGGGCCGCTCGAGCCCCCGCCTTCGAGGCTGACATCACCGAGGACCCGAAACCTGTTGCCGTCCCACGCCCGGAAACGCTGGTGGTTGAACGGCACGGCGGCCTCGGAATGTCTGTCATTGTAACCCACGACATAGCGATGGCCCGACGCGGTCAGATAGGTTTGAGGACGGAAGAAGGCGGGGAGACCGGGGTCGGCAGGCCGAGATACTCCGGTCTTGAGGTCGATCATCAGATTGTCGTACCGCGCAGCCTTGCCATTCATCGTCAGCAGCACGGCGTAGGCGGTGTTGTCATCGACGATCGCGACATGATTGTAGAGCGGGGGCAAGACGACCGCTCCGGATGCATCGGCAATCCCGAGCTTATACTGACCCATCGGGCCTTTGCCCTGCGCGCCGCGCTGCTGTTTGTGCCATTCCTCCGCGCTGTAGGCCTTGAGCTTACGCAAATCGCGCGCTGACGACTGAACCGCGACGGCAAGATCGGCGGCATCCAGCATTTCAATGCAATGGGCGCCTTCTGCGACCGCGGTGCAGGTCCAGCTTTCGAGACCGGCTTGGGCTTGCGCGTTTGCACCCGCGCCAAGTGTCAACATCAGCAAAGTGGATAATCGGGATAAAACAGGGATACGCATCGCGTCGCCTCGGCGAGAGAAGAAAAGCGGTGCGACCCCGGACGCCGATAGCTTGAGACGTTCTGATTGTCACGTTGCCGATTAATCGACGTTCGCAGCGCACGAGAGAAGCGCCCGACCTGTCCGCGCGATGAGTTATCTGTGGCTTCTTACGGCCGCGTCGACGTCGAAGATGCGCTCACCGTGGCAGAAGGCATCAAAGCCTAGCCAGTAAATCTCGCTGTCCTTTTGAGCAGGCTGTCCAGTGCGTCGTTGAACGTCCGCTCTCTTTGTTTGACACCTAATTGCAGACAGAATCCAATCGGCTAGCGAATGCCGTTCACAGTTTTATTCTGCCGCATTGTTTCGCAAATTAAAGGGGGCTCTGGGAACCGTCGCTGGGCCTACGGCGTATCGCCGCCGAGCTTCAAAACAACATGGATTGAATGCTTTCCACCGGGCCGCGCTGTTGCGCGGTCCGGACTAACTTTACGCGGTGGGACCGATGGCGGTTAGCACCCAAATAAGCGTGTCGGTCGTTAGAGCAGGCCTTCGCCAAACGCGGATTGGACTTCCGGGTCGCCGGGAACGCAGTGAGCCTTGGCGAGTTCGCTACCGCATGCACAACGACCGCTCACAACCATCGGTTTCCTCGTTCGATGTCGCGCTTGTGATATGCGCGGCGATCCTTCAGATCGCCGTCTCCTTTCTGTCGAGCCTCGGCATCGGCAGTCCGATCGGGGAAAATTCGGACCGCGTATCTACATTGGTGACGCCGGCTGGCTGGGCCTTCTCGATATGGGGAGCGCTCTATCTCGGGGCTTTGATCTTTTCTGCCTACCAGGCGCTGTCACCGCAGCGTAATGACGCGCTCATCGCGCAGATCCGCCGTCCGGCTGCTCTTGCCTTTCTCGCCAACGCGAGCTGGGCGACCTATGTCCAGCTGGTGGATGTCACATTTGTGTCGGTCATCATCATCTTGACAGGGCTTGCCGGCGCCTTGCTGGCGCTGCGACGCCTCTCGAACTGGCCCCACCAGCTCTCAAAAGGGCAGTTCTGGTGTGCGGCGGTGCCACTGACCTCGCTTGCCGCCTGGCTCACCGCCGCGGCGATCGCCAATATATCCTCCAGCCTTCGCTTTCATGGTGTCGATGCCGGCGCGGCGCTAGCGCCGATCGTCGCGAGCGCCGTGCTGATCATTGGCGGCCTGATCGCCGGTGCCGCGCTCGCCAGGTCGAAGGGCTGCCCGCCTTATGCGCTCGTCTTTCTCTGGGCGCTCGCTGCGATATTCGCCGACGGCGGGCAGCGCGCGCCGATCGTTGGCGCGGCGTCCGGGTTAGCCGCGGTGATCGTGATCGCCAGCACGGCCTATGGACTGCGGCGCAGCCATGGTCATTGGATCGGGTAGTCTGTTACGCCGTCTTGGCGGTTTCGTCGTCACGCCTTCGTAACGGTGCTACTCACTCCGGCTGACGAGATTCTTGCGCCGGCTTCGCTCACCGCGCCGAGCAGTTGCTGCATTCCATAGGGCTTCGGAAGCAGGCGCGCATCCGCCATCGCCGGAGCCATTGCGGAATCTCCCGTCGCGAAGACCAGCCCGATGGCGGGATGCAACGCGCGCGCCTCTTTCGCAAGCGTGATCCCTGACGAGCCGGGCAAGTTGATGTCGGTGACGAGGACGTCGATATGCGATGTCTGCAAGGCGATCATCGCCTCTTCGGCGCTTCCGGCCTCGATTACGACCAAGCCCGATTGTTTCAGCATTTCGGCGGTGTTCATCAGGATGAGGCTGTCGTCCTCGACCAGCAATATTGTGCCGCGCGTCAGCGCAGCGGGAAGTGCCCCGCTTGCCGCCGCTTCATCCTGCTGCCCAGTGGCAGTGGCGCGCGCTTGGCTTGCCTGTGGACTATTGGCAACGACATGGCGTAACCGCCGCGCGAGCGCCTCGCGGGTGTAAGGCTTCGACAGAAGCTCAACGCCTGCGTCGAGCTTCCCGCCATGTACGATGCTGTTCTCGGTATAGCCCGAGGTGAACAGGATGGCGATATTGGGCAAGCGCTCGCGTGCTCTGCGCGCCAGCTCGGGACTTTTCAGCGTTCCCGGCATCACGACATCGGTAAACAGGATATCGATCGGCATGCCGCTTTCGACGATAATGAGCGCGGCGTCGGCGTCGGGTGCCTTGACCACATTGTAGCCCAAATCGGCCAGCATCTCGACGACGGTGGTGCGGACATCCTCGTCATCCTCGACGACGAGCACTGTCTCGCTGCCCCCCACCACCGGGCCGGCCGCGATCTGAACCTCGGCATCCTCGCTCGCCAGCGAGCGCGGCAGATAGATCCGCACCGTCGTGCCCTCGCCGGGTTCGGAATAGATTTTGACGTGACCGCCGGATTGCTTGACGAATCCATAGACCATGGACAGGCCGAGGCCCGATCCCTTGCCCTCGATCTTGGTCGAGAAGAAGGGCTCGAACACCTTTTCCACGATCTCCGGAGACATGCCGCAGCCAGTGTCCGACACCGCGAGCATCACATATTGCCCCGCCTCGACCTCTTCGTGCCCGAAAGCATAATCAGCATCAAGGAAGGCATTCCCCAGCTCGACCGTCAATTGGCCTTGGCCGTCCATCGCATCGCGCGCATTGATAGCGAGGTTGAGCAGCGCGTTTTCGACCTGGGCCGGGTCGACGAAGCTATTCCAGAGGCCGCCGCCGACGATCGTCTCGATTTCGACACCTTCGCCGAGCGCGTGCCGCAGCATGTCATCCATGCCGCGCACGAAGCGGCTGACATTGACCACCTTGGGTTCTAGTGTCTGCCGGCGGCCAAAGGCGAGCAGCTGACTTGCGAGCTTAGCGCCGCGTGCGACGCCGGCCTCGGCGTTCGCCAGCCGCGCTTCGACTTTCGCATTCCCGGCCACGTCCCGCGCGAGCAGCTGCAGGTTGCCGGATACGACTTGCAGCAGATTGTTGAAATCATGCGCGACGCCGCCGGTGAGCTTGCCGAGAGATTCCATCCTTTGCGCCTGTGCGAGCTTGGCCTCCGCCTGACGGCGCTCGTCGATCTCGGCGATGACGCGGGTTTCGAGGTTGGTGTTAAGTTCGCGCAGCGCCGCTTCGGCCGCGCGCTGGTGCGTGATATCGGTGTGGACCCCGACCCATTCGCGGATTTCACCATCGTCGCCGACGATGGGAAGCGCGCGGATCGCAAAGTTGCGCCAGGTCCCGCAGTGACGGCGAACCCGATGCTCATGAACATACATGGACTTGCTGGCGATCGCGGCGTGCCAGCTGTCGATCGACGCCTGCCGGTCCTCCTCATGAACCGCGTTTGCCCAGCCGAACTCCTCATATTCCTCGAAACTTTGCCCCGTGAGCGCGGCCCAGCTTGGTTGCTCGCCGAGCATCCTCCCGTCCGGACTGTTGGTCCACAGGACGCCGTGCACCGCTTCCATGGCGGTGCGAAACCGGAGATTGCTGGCGGACAGACCGTGTTCCAGCGCAACCCGGTGGCTGTTGTCGACGCAGGTGCACATGACGCCGGCAACCGCGCCGTCCGCTTCATAAACCGGCGTGTAGAAGAGATCGAAAGTGACCGTCTCAAGCCCGGCGCCGCGCACGAGGCTCAATGCCTGATCCCGGTAAGCCAGCTGTTCGCCCCGGAACCCGGCCGCCAATATCTCGCGGTTCCAGTCCCAAATCTCGGGCCAGATGTCGGGAACGGTGCCGCCAAGCGCAGCGGGATGCTTGTCGGCTGCTATAGAGATATAGGCGTCATTATAGATCATGACATGATCCGGTCCCCACATCAGGACCTTGGCGACCGGAGAGTTGACGATGTTGGCGACGGTAGCGCGCAGCTCCAGCGACCAAAGATCGACGGGGCCAAGCGGCGAGGCGCTCCAGTCGCGCGTTCGAATAATCGCACCACAAGCGCCGCCAGCTACGGGCCAGTCGCCGCGACGCGAAGCCGGGCGAAGTAGGCGCCGGGCAGCGTCGAGAAGTTCGCTTTCGCCCAGACGCCCATTGGCGAGGCATTCTGCAGCGAGACGGTTCCAGTCGGCTAGGAAGCTGGGCTGTGGGACGGGTGGATTAGCCATGACCGTGCCTCAGCGGATCGCTGGCGATTGTCAATTGCCAAGGTCCAAAAGACCCCCGAACCGTGTCGATTTTCAGAAAACACCAAGCTTCCGTTGGACAGATAAACGGACCGACAGCCATTTGATGATTGGGTCCAGAACGACCAGGCAGTTGACGTCCCTTAGCCGCGATCACGCTCCGTAGTCACCCCTCAATGCGTCCTCGAAATCTTCGATCGAACCTACATGATCGCGAGCCGGCTCGCCGGGAATGGATGGAAAAATTGCGTCGATCCTGCTACGCAAAGTCTCATCGAAGTTGGACTGCCGGGCAACGCGTTCGCGTTTGCCCACCGTAAGTTCTGCAAAGATCGCGTCTTTGATGCGGTCAAGTCCTTCAACGCTCAAAACACCTGCTATTAGAAGTTCCTCGCATAGCTGGATGAGCCCTACAGTCGTCGCGTGCGCGCGAAGCCCGATGAGATCAAGCGTGTGGTGACGCTGCCGCGCTGCAGTGTCGCTTCTCGGCGGAATGTTCATCGGTATCCTGTCTCCACTTTTAAACTGCGGCGAGAATTCCGCCTTCTCGTGGGCAGCATGCCGACGCGGCGGTGGCTCGACAAGGTGAAGAATCTGTAGCTGATGCAATTGTGGGATCGGAAGCTGTCCGAGTGTTTTCGGCCCACTATTGATTTTCTCGAAGTCAGACGACAGTCGCACAGCGTAGTATCGTTAATTAGCACTGGTGGTGGTCAAGGGCCGGTGAGCGGATTGTTGCAAAGCCTTTCATTCGACAAGTTTGAGATCTGGCGATCGCGGTGGCGGATAGTCCCGCTGCCATTGACTGACCGTCCGGGAATCGAACCGGTCATTGGCATCCCAAGTCGAAATAGCATCGACCCAAACGTCACCGAACAATTCCGGCGGGACTCGGGCAACGATGCGAGACTCCAATTCTTCCAGCGTGCTGCTAAAATCAAACCACATGTCTACCGATAGGGCGATCGCCGTGGCCTGAGGGTGATCGGGATCCATAGAGCAAGCGGCCCGCGTAGCGTGGCGAGCGTCGTCCGCAAGAAAGTCAATTTCGCTTTCGATGCGCTCGGCTGCCACGCTGATGGCGCCGCAGTCTCTGGCTATTCGTTTCATTGCGTCGCGCAAGGCTTCATATTCGTTGCGGACGGCTTTGCGATCATGCTGGACGCTTCGATAACCGCCGGGCTGATCCCCCAGGAGATAGGCGACCGGATTCATTCGTTCTCGAAAGGTGTCAAAAAATTGTTCGACGACAGCGAGGTCGTCCTGCCGATCGATTGCGAAACTCGCAGTGAATCTGTCGAGCACCCGATGTATATCCGAAATGCGGGAATTGATCCGACGCCACATCGTCTTTACCAGGCCCGAGTGCGCGCGGCGCGGCAAGCGCACCTTATAGTCTTGCTTCGCAATGACCGGCATAGCGGTACCTCCGCTACCCTTGCGAAAGGCTAGGTCATTCTGGTCCGGGCCTTCGGTCATGATCTTGATCAGGGCGTCGAGCGCGGCTCGGACTGCAATGTCAAGGCGATCAAAGGCGCGGCGGCGCAGCGGCCGCAATTCGCGCTGCCTGAGATATTCGGCGACCGCCGCTGATAGCCCACCTACGACGGCGGAAGTCGCAATAAAGCTGCCTATTTCAACAAATGCCGTCTGCCGGAATTCTTCGGTACCCAGATAGTTACCCACCCATAGCGACGCTGTTGCCCAGAGGGCGGCAAGGAGAAGTAGCGCGATGGCTATGATGGTTAGATAAACCCGCATGGATCTGACGGCCTCCCCGGTAATGCAACTCTTCTGGAGAAGTTTAATAGGGCGGCGCGTGCGTGCAAGGTGCCTTCGGAATCACTGCTATTGTGAGCGACTCAGTCTGTTTTTTCATCATCGATATACGATGTTCGCCTCCGGATCCGAATTTGACGATCGCGGCCTTTGGAAAGCGAGGTCACTCCTATGCTGGCGTTGCGTCAGATTCGGCTCCGAGGTCGACTTGTCTCGATCGTCGTCCCAATGACCGCCAGTTAGCAATCTTTGAGAGGGTTGGACGCCGTCAATCATCGCAAAGTGATCGATGCTCCAACTAGGGGCTGTATTAGCGAGGCGGCGAGGGCGGCATCTCTCTTTTGAGGCCGGGTTGCGTTCTCACCCGACCCATCTCTCTCCCGGTCGTTGAGCCAATCTAGTTCATAAGGTCGGGCAGGTGTGATCCCTAACGCGCTAGTGAAGCGGCGCTCCGCCAAGCCCGACTTCGGGGCTTCGCGATGATGAACAATAGCGTTATCGACGCGTGCAACCAGCTTCCTGAATCGCGCGTATAGGCCAACACAAATCTGCCGAAATCATGAGGCAGGGACATCGAAAAAATCGACCGCCCCGCTTGCGAGTTCGTAGTAGGCGCCCACGACCAACAGCTCTCCCCGCTTTTGCGGATCGAGAATGATCGGCGACGCGTCTTCGCGCAGTTCGCGTACCACGTGCCGCACATTCTGCCGTACTGCTGCTTCGATGCAGCCGTCGCCGCAGGTTCCAGCCTCGAGAACGGCTGGGATGATCGGCTGGATCATCTTGCCGATGTTGCCGGGAAACCGGGCATTTTCCCGCACGACCGCAATAGCGGCTTGGACCGCGCCGCATGCCTCATGTCCCATGACGACGATCAACGGAACACCCAGGACCGAGACTGCAAACTCGAGGCTGCCCAGCGCCGACGTGTCGAGCGTGTTGCCCGCGTTGCGGACAATGAACAGTTCCCCAAGCCCGCGGCCGAACAATAGCTCGGGCGGCACCCGAGAGTCCGAACAGCTCACATAGGCTGCGAACGGCGACTGCCCCGCTGCCAGACGCAGCCGAACTGCCCGATCGAGCGGCGGTTGCAGGCGGTCGTCGCTGAGAAAGGCGCGATTGCCCTCGCGTAGCACCGCCAAGGCTTCTTCGGGACGGATCATGTTTGCACCACCGCGGCGGTCAGAACTGCAGATGTCGTCACCCAGCCCGCATATATCGTCAACTTGAACCTGGAAAAGCTCACAATCGCACTCCTGGCTTGACCCGTTGTGATCGGTTCGGCGCCTGAATAGCCCGCTGGGCAGACGGAAAGCGAAGGAGCCCGGCGCCATCCTTTGGGGCTACCGACATCAGTCGAACAGCTCAGATAAAAAGGACTTCTTCCGCTTGTCGGGCCGGTACCGGTAATCGTCGTCCCTGTGATAGGCATCCGGCCGATAGCCGGGACTGGAACGCGGTGCCTCCCGCGGCTGCGGCGCAGCCTCGCGCACGCTCCGCTCGATGATCTTGTCGAGTTCGCCGCGATCGAGCCATACGCCGCGGCACGTCTGGCAGTAGTCGATCTCGACCCCGGCGCGGTCGGACAGGGTGAGCCCCGTCCGGCAAAGAGGACAGGGCATTGCGGCGACGTCGGCTGCGCTACGCATCGTTCAAGCCATCCCTTCTGGACGAGAGCGAATAAGGCGGTGCAGGCGGTCCTTCACTGCGAGCTTCAGCTTCTTCAGTTGCAGCAGGCGAAAGGGGTCGGGTGCTCGCCGCTTCTGCTCGCGGCGAATTTCTGCGTCGAGCCGACTATGAGCTAGCGTCAGCCGGTAAAAGAACGGATTCATTTTGCCTCTCCAATCGATGGTTTGATCGATCGGCCAGCGCTCAACCTCCTCGTCAGAGCGTGGAGATTGGCCTGGGCCGATGCGGTCCGACATCGCGGCTGCTTGGAAAGGCAGCCACCAGAGGGGCCCGGTCCGCGAGATCGATATTGCGCGGACCGCCGATAGAAATCCAATTAGATTTTGCCGTTAAAGTAATAGCCAAAGCCTATCGCATTGGTTGCGGCTAAAGCTCAACCAATCAAGTGTTGGGCGTCCGTGCCGATCCGTTCAGCGATGAAGCGGAAAGCATCGCTATAGGCGGCTCCCGTCCGCCACGCGGCAGCTATCGTGCGGGTAAAGTCCCAGCCTTCGACCTCAAGCACAACCGAACCTTCGCGGCCCAGCACATCGGAGCGGATATAGAGTTCAGGCAGCACCGCGAGCCCAACTCCGGACACGGCCATCTGATGAATGCTGTCCAAGCTGGTGCCTTCGTAATCGCGCAGCAACTCCATACCGAAGCCGGAACAGATCTCCGAAACTTGGCGATGGAGGTGATGACGCCGATCCAGGCAAAGCACTTGCAGTCCTGCCAGATCATCGATGTGAAGGGTTTGCTGGGCAGCCAGTGCATGGTCGGACGCCGCGACGAGCAGGAGCCGCTCGTCAAACAACGGCGCGACTTCCAGGTCGACGCCGTCAATCGGAAGGGGACTCAATAGCATGTCCAGGTCCCCACGCGACAGTTCAAGCGCCTGCTCTTGCGGAATTCCATCGCGGATATGAAGACGCAAATCGGGCTGCTCGCGATGAAGTGCCGCTACGATCGGCGGCATCAAATAGGGGCCCAAGGTCGGCGTCACGCCGAGACGAACTGTGCCGACCAGTCGTTCGCCCGCGCGCCGGGCCAGATCACGAATATCGCGCACCTCGACGATCAGCCGCCGGGCCCGCGCGGTGATCTCGCGACCGATCGGCGTGAGCTGCGACCCCGACGCGTGCCGCTCGATCAAAGTGACCCCAAGCCGAGCTTCAAGCGCATGCAATTGCTGGCTCAAGGTGGGTTGCGAAACATTGCACGCCTGCGCAGCGCGACCGAAATTATTGAGGTCCGCGACTGCAACGAGATATTCGAGCTGACGTAATGTAGGCATCACTTAACCTTGCTGACAGCAAAGCGGCGTACATCGCTTTTAATCTGCGTGTCTCGGCATTTCATATTGTGCGACGCAAATCTGCGCAGTTCGCCGGTTCCTGACGCAGATACTCCGCACATTTCGCGCTGAGATGCGGAACGCACGGCAAAAACGCCGACCAAAAATGCTGAGACCAAGCGCCCGCTATAATATTCTGGATTGCGGTGTTGGTCAGCGCCTTATCACTTGGATCGGGCTGTCACCCAAGTAATTGTTCTAGCGAAGCGGGCGGTGCACTGGTGCTAGGCCGGCGGCGCGCGGCGAAGAAGTAATATTCTCGGGTGCCACGCCGTCGACATCCACCAAGTCCTCACTAACCACGATGCCCGTAATGCGAACACGCTTTTCGATATGGTCGACCGGAACGCGGTGCAAGTCGAGGCGCCACCGGCCGCCAAGGTCACGGCGAAGTGAGAAACCGCCCGCGTCGCGGAGCAAGGTTCCCGTCTCTTCGATTCTTGTGCCGATGATCATCATGTCTTTGGCCTACGCAAAGTCGCAACACCGCGCCAGAAACTTTGGCTGAAGGCCTTTCAACCCAGCCTAAATGCTCAGCGACGCCGAAATGGCTCGCAAGCCACCCCGTCACCGTCGCCATCCATTTCTGGCCGATATCCGGGCTGACCGCGGTATAATGGTGCGGCACCCGCTGCCCATGCCGCATTGCAATTGCGGTAAAAGACGCCGGACGGCGCCGGCGATGCAATAGGCTGGCGCACGGCGGATGCCTGCGGCTTCGGCCGATGAACCCTGGGATTGGCGGCCCGATAGTCAGCCGGCTGTTGGAAGTCGGAACTCCAGATGCCCAGTTTGAGGGACTTGGCGCGCGCCTCGGCGCCGAGATAGCGATCGCTAAACTGAGGCAACGCAACTGCAAGACCCGCTTCGACCATGGCTTGGCCTAGATCTATCTGCCGCGCGGTGCAGCTGGCGACGATCCGGTCATAGTCGTCGACATCACGCTGCTCACATTGCAATTCGGCACCATTGACCAGTTGCGCCAGTTTCGCCGAGGCTTCTTTCCCGCATGCCCAGCTTTGACCCTCGCGCGCGCAAGTCTGGTTGAGCTCGGGGGCGTCCACACCGTGCAAGCGGACGACGATCCCCGCCATATTGAGAGAGTCGCCGTCCATCGCCCGGGCCGAACCACTAATGTCCTGCGCGGACGCGGAAAGCGGGGTCAGCGCCAGTGCGATTACAAAAAACCATTTCATGGGAAGGAATCTAGCGCGGTTAGCTTACCAATTTCTTGAACATCCTCGATCGATCGAGCCGAATATCCGCTATGCGAATATTCGCCTTAAAGACCGACTGACAGAACCGCCAATAGCCGAATCGACCAAAGCGCCGACCGCGCCGAAGCCCTTTGCCGGGGACGTGGCGCCGGTGACAACCACGAGGGTATGGGTCGGGCCTTCAGACCAGTGCTGAGAGCGCCCGCTCCACTACCCCCCGGAGCGGCGCTTCTGCATGCCTTTGATGATATCCCCAAGGACCAAGCGGTCTTGGGGATCGAGAGATTTCAGATCACGGTACATGACGAGCAAATGCTCGTCATCGCTATCTTCGTCCGGCTTCTCACCGACAAGGCTTGCGATAGATACCTCAAAGTGATTGGCGAGCTTTCGGACAAGTTCGATCGACGGATTTGTGGCGGTGCCTTTCTCAAGCTCCCAGATATGCGCCTTCGACGCGCCGATGGCGTCAGCCACTGTCTGAAGCGATTGCTGCTTTGCGGTGCGAAGGTTCTGCAGCCTCATCGCCAACGACATGTCCATGACCTCCTTCGACAAACCTAACATGAGAGCAACGCCATAGAAATCAAAGAGCGTTCGGTCAAACGAACGACTTCGTCCGACCGATTGACTCTAGTTGTTGTATGATATATCGAACGAAAACGTGACTACCGATCTTACTAATGGCATCGCATGAACGACCGTCGGGATACCATTCCCCACCCTCGCATCTGGGCAGTCCACTCGGCAGCGAAACCTGGGGTCTCGGACCGATCATCGCGTGGCCGACATGCGAAAACGATACGCACTCGGAGACCGCCCCGGGTGCAGCACCATGACGCGTAGCCAGAAGCGATCAGCATCCGTGCCGCAGATTAAGCTGGAGAGAAGAAATGGCTAAAACCACCAAGTCCAAGGCGCTAGTTCTCGCTGGGCAGCTCAAGACGTCCGTCATGCGAAAGGCAACCACGGTTGCCGCTGCGCCCGCTACGGACGGCACACTGCTGCCCATCCTCGGCTCCGACCTCGCTGTGTCGAAGCTGATCGGCGACGGAGGCGATGTCATGCGAGAGGGCGGCGTCGTTCTCGTCACCGGTCGCGCTTATGCGACCCGCGCGTGCGTCGTTCCCGCAGAAGAAATATTCTACGATCAGGCGGCGCGGCCCGGTGGCAAAGGGCCGTGGCTCGGTGAGGCGGATAAGGTCAGCTGGCGCGATGAGGCGAGTGGCTACGACTGCATCATGTTGCGTGACACGGACGATGGTTTTCTCTGCGGATATGTCGGCATTCCCCACGACCACCCGCTCTGGGGCTGGGATAAAGGCGCAGTTCCACCGGACATCGGGATCGAGGTGCATGGCGGTTTGACCTATTCACGACTGTGCGAGGAAGGGCCGAGTCCGGCGCGTCGTTTAGCCGTCGAGGCGCGCCGCATCTGCCACGTGACATTACGTCCGGCGGCCTACCATCCGGTAGCGCACGCTACCGATCACCGGGTCGAAGACCCGCACGCATGGTGGTTCGGCTTCAGTTGCGATCATGCGTACGATCTCATTCCCAGACATGCGCAGATTTCCTCCAGGCCTAAGTCATCGGAACTCGCACGGACCTATCGCGACGATGCCTATGTTGTACAGGAAACGGTCGCGCTCGCTGCTCAACTGCGCGCGATCGCGGAGGGGGACGCAGCGCCACAGCGCGACGACCAGCCGCCGCCGATCGGCCTCGATCCCCGTCGCGGAGGTGGCCGTGGCCGACTTTGATCGCGACGCCGGCGACCTCCCGTGGGGTTGGTGGCTTCGAGCCAATCCGCGCGGCTACGAGGATGCGGCTGGGCGCAATTGGGCGAGCGTCAGGGACGCCTTCTGGGAAGGAGAACTTGGCTTCCCACCGGTCCACTTCGCACCCGAACAGCATGAACTGATGCTGAGGGTCATGACCGCGATCAATGCGCGCTGGTTTGGCACGGAGAGCAACCACGATGTTTTCGGCGGGGACATGATGTTCTGGCGATTCTATCAGTGCTGGCTCTCCAGCATCGGTATGGTCGAGACATCGGAGGGGAGGAACGTCCTCGATGGGGGGCTGAGCTCATTGGGGAAGTCGGTCCTCATGATGCTGCAGGCCACGCGCGAGCCGGAATTCGAGCGCTTGCCAATGGCGGCGGTTCTTGCCGCGGTAAGTGCGAGCACGGGGCCCGACGCCGAGGCACGGGAGCGGGCGCTGATCATCTTTGAACAGCAGGTTGGATTTCGTCGCCATCTGTTCGCGCGCGAAAATCTGGGAAGGCGATACCTGGTGACGTTGACCGGACTTAAGGTTGGCGCGCGGATGCCGACGCGCAATATCGCGTGGTCGCAGTCCTTCGCCGATGCAAAATCGCGTGACGACCTCTTCGCCTGGCTCGCCGAGCGGGTGCACCGTTGGGATGATTGGGGTGAAATCGCCGACCGAAAGGGCGCGTCTGCGCTGACAAGCCATTTGTTGTCCGTCATCGTCGGAGCGGACGGCCTGGCTCGGTGATCGCTCGTCGCTGGGAAGATGCAAGCTGGCCGTTGAACTTGGTCTATCATGTCGTCGAGCCGACGGCCAATTGAGGGTGTCCGGGCGGTGACGGAGTTTCTGTATTCGCGTAGGATATGACAACTTTCTCCGGACTGGAGGGATGTCTCGGCAAGGAATCTTTTCAGAACAAGTCGAAAGCGAAATCTATATCACCAGGCAAGGCAGCGATCTTGGTGGGGTAATGCAAACTGGATGCAGGAACTTTCCATATAAATGTTCACCATGAACGACCAGACGCTTTGCAAAATAGTCGCTTCGGCTGGTCGAAATTTACCTTGATGGCCTGCCGCTCGCCAATTTTTGCCGAGCTGGCTTCAGTGATGATCATATCGCTGGACAATATGGGGTGCTCGATCAAGCGAGTTATCGGCTGACCCGCCAATTGGCTGATCGCGATCTCGGGAAGGGTGCAATTCCACAATGTCAGTGAGCTACCATTCCAACGAAAATTGGAATTTTGCGCGTCGTAACCTTCGCAGACAATGTGTCCGTCTCGGACATACAAGTACAAATCAGGATGACGTGCTTCAACAGTCCGATTGGCGACCCACCTTATTCCGTCAGCGATATCACATCGCTGCGCGATAGCATTGATTGCGATTTGGTCGATAGACCCGTCCGCTCCTTGGCGCGCCAGTTCGGTTTTCCTGGCGAATCTTAAGTCCATGATTTCTCTGAAAGTTTCGAGCTCCGCGTTCAGCAAACTTGGATGGTCTGTAACAATATTGAGTTCAGAAGGGCTGAGTTTGTCATCAAGAATTCGAAATTCTAAATCTGATAGGTATTCTTCTCCTCGGATCCACTCGTCTCTCAACAGCCGCGGCTTTACCAGTTCGGCATGCGTTGCGCCTCCTGACCATGTCGATAGCGTCTTTAGTGCCTCATGGCGGGCGTCATAAAGCATTGCAGAGAGAACATTTATCCCTCTTTTGCGAAAGTCCTCGAATACGACGAATATAGCCTGACCGATCGCATCGCTGTCGGTGCATATCCCTCCTCGTTCTGTGTCGTCGCAATCGCCATATCGAACAACGACAAACGCGCCCGGGGAGAATTCAAGTTCGACCTCGAAATCATAAGTGTCACCGCAGTCTGCCCTTATACCGATCGATGTAATTCGGGGACGCCAATCGAAACCCCTCAAATGCTCATCCACATATTCAATTATTTCAAGTGCGAGCTTGGACGCTTTGCTCCTGCCCTCATGTCTATACCACATTTTCATTGCTTTAGGCTCCAATGGCACATGACCGCGGCGTTAATTTTTTGAGGGTGGCAGATCGACATGCGCCGAGGCTTGAGGCGCACGGTTGTTCACGGCGACAAGGTGGGCAATCAGTATCATCGCCAAATGAACAGGCCGATGATCAGCGCAGTCTGGACTGCGCTAATGGTATAAAGCCTCCAGGGCTGCGGATTGAGCTGCTCGCGGGCTCTTGCGAGAAACTCTATGGCCCATACGCGCATTTCCGTTTCGATGAATTTTTGGAATGAATCACGCGTGTACTTGAATTCCCCGTGCGCCGACGCAAAGTGGGCGGCAAGTTGGCTGACGTCGCGCCCCAGCCGCTCAATTTTTGCAATCCGCATGTCGAGTTGTCCGGCGCTCTGACTGGCGGCGGTAGAAATCTGAGCTACCAGTCGACCCGCCAATTCTTCAGCGTCCTGCATACTCGTCCGCCGCTGCGTTTCCGCGACTGCAATTACCTCTCCCGTGTATTGGGTAGCCCTCAGCAGATCGTTCACGAGGTTGCTCCCGACCTTCAATATGCCTGTCAACAGCCAGACGAGATTGTCCTTTTCAAGGTTGTGTTCTTCGGCGAAGCGCAGGATCAGTTCGACGTCGCCGCTGCCGTACAGATATTTCTCGAGCAGCTCTCGCGCCGAGGTAGAGGACCGAGTTTGCAGATCGATATGGGGCTTTTTCATCAGAAAGGCCTCCATTCGATGCCTTCGAGGCCCAGCAGGTCTTCGATCTTCTGGAACTCGCGAACCCATTTGCTGAGCCATGATGCCATGTTGAGCCGGTCATATTGTTCATAATCGCCTCCGACATGAGTCGCGGACTGGGCAAATGTCAGGCTCAGCGCTTCCGCCAGCGCGAACGGCCGCATGGGGGCGGGTGGCATGTCGATAACCTGACCGCCTGCTTCTTCGAACTTACGACGGACGTTGCCGCCGACCGTGCGGCCATAAAAATTGATGAGAGGATCGGACGACCAGAGCCGATAGTCGTCATCGCGCACTCCCGCCATATAGCGCGCCCCGACATAGGACACCTCGCCGAAGGTATCGATCGCCTTGCCAACGCCGCGGATAGCAGCAACGGTCGGTCCAAACGGGACAAGAACGATCGGCTCGCGATCATTGTGACGAATATGATCGACAAGATCGCGGGCCGTCAGCGATTCAGACAGGGATCCGAAGCGATCGAGCGACCCTGACGGCGTATCGATGATTACAAATTCGGCATCTGATTCTATCGCGTGAAAGATTGGGCGGGCACCGTCGCGATCGAACAGATCAGCCTTGATAATCCCCTTATAGGGATCCTGCTCAGCGAGCAGTTTGCCGGAGTCATCGCGCTCGCCCAAACGCTGAGTCAGAGAGCCATTGGCCTTGTCGGCGTCGACGATCTGGACACGGAAATGACCTTCGCCAGTGGCCCGCAAAACGGTCGCGAGCGCGGTCTCCGTCGTGCTCAGGCCTGCGCCCCCCTTATCTTTGGCGCCGATGACTGCAATGCGGCGTCTTATGCTTCTGGTCGTCATTTGCATTTCTCCTTCGTTTCGGATCAGATTTCTTCATCGAGATCGATGCCCGGCTTGAACGGGGTCTCAATCGTCTTGGCCTTGGACGCTGATGAAGTTTGGGGCGGCGTCAGGATGGCTTCATCCTGGGCAGACGGTGGTTCGACGATCTCAGGCGGTTTATCTGGCGGCGCGGGATCGGACGGGGCTGCCGCGGCATGCGGATCCATTTCGTCAGCCGGCTCCGCGATCTGGTCCATCTCCATGGATGGTTCTTCCGGATTTTCGCGGCGCAGGCGGCTGAGGTACACCCGCAAAGTCTCTGCCGAGATTGCAACGCCAAGCTCATGCAGGAATTCGACGATTTGCGCGTCGGTCCAGCCGTTGGCACGGCGAATAAGGATTAACGGCGCTGCCGTTCGAATGACGCCCATAAGGGGGACGCGCCGCTGGGGAGGATCTTGGACGTCTGCCTCGCGCTGAGCATTGACCACCGTCTCGATGGCCGCGGCATCAAACAATGTACGCTTGCCTTGAGGTAACGTCGTTCGTCCATCGGATAGCGCCGCGCTTGCGGGCTTTGGTAGGGGCGATGATGTGTTCATTCCTGCATTTTAGTCTGGCGGCATTGACTAAAATGCAAAATGTCACATATTTTTTTATTCAGGATTAATCTGCGGTCTCATCGGCATGCGGAATTTTAGAGAAAGTTATACTCAATGCGACTGTTCGAACCCGAGACTGAATTACGAAAGGCCCGGAAAGCGTGCAATTTGACACAGGCTAAGCTCGCACGACGGACTGGCTACAGCCGGGAGACAATCTCGAGGATCGAAAGTGGCCAACGCAAAATGTCACGCGCATTTCGCGATATTCTTTTGCGTGAGGAGGTGTTGGGCAAACATTTGCCTCAAGAAGCCGGTCTAGGCGACGCGCCGGGGGGATGGCGCAATTATCGCTGCTATCTTGCGCGCTGGATCGGAAAACGTTCAATGGCCGATGTTGCACAGGCGGTCGGGATCAGCATCAGCTCGGTGAGGAAGTTCGAACGCGCCGAGGCGACGCCCCGGGGCATCGTAGAAAGTCGACACTCCACCAAATATGGGGACATTAGCGAGGCCTATGCCAAGGCGCTCGGTTTCGATGGTGTCGACGATGCCGACGCCTATTTGGGAGCGAAAGACATCACCCCTTGGCTAAAACGCATCGCCCGAATACGCGGCACTGAAGATCGCCTCAAAGCCGCTCGCATGCCGGAACCTGACTACTGACGTGGTGATGTCGATGGGTTGATCGAACCCGGTGTCAGCAAGCTTATGCCGTCGCTGACCATACGAGCCTCCTGCCGGATCATTGCACTGCTTTGTTATGTTATGTCATGTTTGGACATGACCCCCACGATCACGTCGCGTTCCAGCTGATTAGGTGCGATTGCGCTTTGACGCGCAGCGTAATACCGGTCCATTTATTTGACACAGGATGGGGCTTCACCTGAGAGGTGAAGCCGACGCCACGGCTGCTCGGCGCTTCGCTTCTTGCAGCCATGGCGAATTCGGCCACGTTAGTAGTAGTCCCACGCTGTAGGTGATTGTTACGGAAGATTAGATTGGCGGCGCCGCGCAGCGCCACCATTTCCCAGTGATGGTCATTGTCGAAAAACCGGCGAAAGAAAAGGGCGGCGCGGGATCCCACCATGCGCGGTCGCTCGCCCGCTATATGGAAACTGCCAAGCGTAATGGTCAGGCTCACGAATTTGGTCTGGATCTTGCCCATTATTTGTTGGCTGACAAGTCGCCCGACGCACCGCAGGAAGAACGCGTCATCGACCTTGGAGGCCTGAGCCAAGGGCAAAACATGGATTGGGCCTCCGCTCGCGATGAAATGGAACGTCGCCTCGCGCTGCGCTCTTCGCGGTCGAAGAAGCCGGCGCGACATGTGATCGCGTCGGTGCACGGCGATGAGAAAATTGATGGCAATTCCTGCAGCCGGATGGCGATGGTGTTGGCCGAAGAACTTGGTTGCACAGATGCGCTGATCTTGTGGACACTGCACGGCGACACCGACAATCTGCATCCGCATTTTTTGATCGTGACCCTCGACGAGAAAGGCGGCGCCACCCCCTTTGGTCCTTCGGGTTTGTCGCATGAAGCAATGCAGCGAGCGTGTGCCCGTCTGGAATATGAGCTTGGACTGAGACCGGAACCAGGGGCTCGCTACGTAGCCGATGCCCAAATGGTTCGCCGCGTTGAGCCGGTCGTAACCAAGCCCGATAAGGCGAAGCAGCCCTCGCCATCACTCAAAACCCTGCAATGGGAGGAAGAAAGCGGCGTCGAGTCATTTACGCGATTTGCCCAAAAGCAACTCGCACCACTTCTGCATGCCGCCCAGAACTGGAGCGATGCCCAGACGGCACTTGCCGAGCACGGCGTGATGGCGGTTCAGACTGGGTCGGGCGGCGAGTTACGAAGCGCGGACGGCCTTCATCACGTCAAGATGTCGGTCGTGGACCGAAAGCTGAGCATGCCGAAGCTGATCAAGAAATGGGGCCCCTGGACGGCGCCCGAACCGCCGGAGCATCAGTTTATTCCACGCATCATCGACCCGGAAAGGGCGGGAGCCTGGGCGACACGCGACCAGCATCGCGCCGACGCTTGTGGTATTATCCAAGAACGCATCGCTCGGCTAATGGCGGAAAAATTGGCCGCGGTGACGATGCTGGAAGCTGAGCGTCGGATTTGCCGCGCCGAGGTTGCAGCGCTTGAGCCCGACCCTGCGGTCATCGGGGTTGGCGCGCTTCAGTCAGCGGTCTCATCAATGTTCAAATCTCGGATCGCCGACGTTCAAGCGCAATATGATGCCCGGATCACTGCACTGCGCCAATTGCGCGCTGAAATCGACGAATTTCCGGATCCCGCGGCTATCGACCTCCCATCGCTCGAAGGAAACGATGCGTCGTTTGACCTGGGCTGGGCGCCAAGCCAACCGGGCCAGCGCGAATTGCGAGACTATCGGTCCGTCGAAGTGGGAAATGCGATCCAATATTGGTCCATCGAAGAGGGTCTTGGGCAACCTGCATTCGTCGAGCGCGGCAACCGCATCTGGCTGCAAAATACTTCCGATGCGACCCTTCGGGCTGCGCTGTTGGTGGCAAGGGATCGTCATGGAGATGTCGCTGCGTTTGGCGGCAAGGACTTTATTCGCCAAGCTCAACGGCTCGGCGCCGAACTCGGTATCCCCGTTCAAGCACGGTCGATCGCGCAGCCCGAACCGGTGCGCAAGCGTTCGCGGCGTGCTGAGCGCTGGTACGCGGCTATTGATGCTTCTGCAGGCCGCAGACAAAATGTCGCATCCCATACTGCGGACCCAAGCACCGAGGCCGACAGGGCGGGCGGTATCGACCGTGATGTGACAGCATTCCCGGTCAATGCTTCGGAAGGATATCGGCTGCCTATGCGCCTGCGTCGCCGGGTCCGGGCTGTCGTCGCACAGCGGCTGGCCCGCTGGGACTGGGATCCCGGAGAATACCGCGAACGTGACACAAGCGTCGCCCGCGCGGGTCCGCATAAATTCACTGATGCCGATCGCGGGCCGGGGCCGATCAGGCCAGATGAACCGAGAAACACGAGGCAACAGGCCCGAAGCCGGCCACCCGCTGATTGGTCGCGATGACCGAATTTACCGTTCACCAAGGAGAATTGCAGTGCCGACCAACGATATTTTCCAGCCGAGCCAGTTCCAAACCCTGCGGCGAAATGATGATCATGTCAGCCCAGTACTCAGCCATCCGGCATCCGGTGTAACATTGACGCCCGATCCCGCTTGCAGTTCGTGCCGGGCCGCGATGTGGCTGTTCGACACCGACATCCGCTGCTTCTGCAAAGTGCTCAAGGAATATACGTGGGGACGAGGACGTGATCCGGTCATCGCCTGTGACGAGCGCGAAGCCTTGGCCGAAGTCGCTGAAGAAGCAAGCCGCGGATCGGATTGATCCGCAGAGTACGTTTCGTCGACACCACAGGCGTAACGTCGTTCTTCTGCTCATGTACCAGTCTATGGGGAAGCGAGTAACCGGCGGTCGCCGCCGCCCATCACCGGCTGCCAGAAAGACATACCCACCTATAAATGTCGACCACCCCTGCGGCGCAGCCGCAGACCGATCTTGCATGTCCGCCGGATGGAAAAGCGGGACGCGCCTTCGCGCCCGCTGAACAATGGAGACGCTGACGCGGGAAGCGAGGAACAGGGTGAAAGGAAAAGAGGCAGGAGTTCTGTCTCGGATCCCTGATCCTCCGAAAGGAGAATATCGTGAACGAGTATCAACTTCCCAAATGCCTGCAGGTGATCGGTCTGGCATGCATTCCCGTCAACGACATACCAGACGAGCATCCGGCGCTGGCACGCAGGCCGGTTGCGGCGGCGGTCCTGACGATGGTCGATCAAGATAATGGTCATCGCTGGATCAACACGATCTGCGTCTCCGACGCGCGCAAGTCGGAAATCCCATTGCCGCACTTGCTCGACAAGACGCTGTTGCCCGGCGTGGTCCAGATCGCGTCCACGGCCGATCGCATGACGTTGGCGATGGACGCGATGAGCCGGCGCTTCTTCGTCGAGCCGGCTCTTGCAGAACTCTGCTTTGGCGAGACGGCTGTCGATCCCGCCGAAATGGGTGCACATGGCTTCGATGAGCGAACAGCGTGCCGTCGTTTCTCGATCCCGATGCCCGAGATCGGCGATGCGGACATCGAGCTTGCCTGGTCGCGCGCCGCGCCGGCGGCAGCAGAAGACCATGCGCTGCGCGTCGCGACCGCGCGGCTAATGCTGTGGGCGCATGTCGAGGCGTTCCGTACCGCGCGACCGGAACCCTTTTTCGAGACGATGCTGGCCCTGCGCAACTGGATCGATGCCAGCGAGTATCTGACAGCCGCGCTCGCCGATATCGGGAACTCACGCCCGATCCGCCGAGCAGACTCGTTCGCGCATCATTATCGCGACTATCGACAACGGCTTGCTGCGGGCGACGAGACCGCGAGATGGGTCAGCTTCGAGGACGGCCTGTTCCACGCCTGAGCGCGCCTGACGCGTAAACTCACTATCGATGGAAAAAATGGCCTCGCTGCTCGGGTCGCTCGGGCAGCGAGGCCTGCGAGCGTGCATATGCACAACGCTTCGCATGTGATGGGCCGCTGTCATGCCCGTCAGCGTACGGTTTAGCGACCAGCTTTAAATATCCGGTGAATCGACGCCAGCAGCCACTGCGGCGTCATCTCACCGGCTCTCCACTACACCCAAACATGAAAAAGGGACCGCAGCGACGCGGTCCCTTTTTCATTTACAGAAAGAAGTACGAAATGATCAGCATCCATGACACGCGTCCGTTCAACACCCGCTATGTGATCCGGGAACGCTCAAGCCGTTATGCCCCCGAACTCTTGCGCACGCACCGCACTGCGCAGGCGAGCTACGCTTACATCAACCGACAGAATAGCGTCAACGAATGGGGTCCGACGCCGAACTGGGCAGCGCGCTCCGACCTTGCGGCGGCGGGTCGATGCGCTCCCGCACGGGCGGCCGATCCCAAGTTGTCAGGGATCGCGATTTGGGCGCAGGCGGACGACAATGCATGCCGTTATCGGCCCGACGAACCGACGATCGCGCATTGTGTCGGCAGCCTGCCTCGCCATGAGGACGCCCTCTACTGGCGCAATCTGATTGAAGGCTTCGCCGAAGATTATCTGGTTGCCCGCGGCATGGTGGTGGACTGGGCAATCCACCATCAGGCGGCAACCGACGACCAGCCCGAAATTGCGCCGCACGTCCATCTCCTCATCACGTTGCGAGGATATGACCCCGAGCACCGCGATTACGGCAAGGTCCGGCAGAACTGGCTGCGGACGGATAACTCCCGCAAGCGCCTGGCCGAGCGTTGGTGGGCCTGGACCGGGATCGTCCCGCCGCAATATGTCATGGCAGCGGCGACGTCCCAAATCTCTAGCTGAGATTGTGTCGGCACCGGGCGCCGACAACGCCCGGTGCCGCAACTCCCGGCTGCCGCATTGCCGTGTCTGGCGCTTTTTAAGGTTCGGAAAGCGATGCCTGCAGGCCCGACGAGGAGGAGAGGAATGGAGCGGAGGAAGCGATCCGATGATCAGAGGAGAAAATAGAATGTTTATCGTTGAACCATCTGCTGTAGTCATTGCCGCGTATGTCACGGCCCTCGTTATGCGCGAAATGCCGCGCCTGTTTGCATTGCTCATCGTCCGGATCGCCGACCGGCTGTCGGCAGCTAGGCACACTCAGATAGTGGAAGCGCTTAACGGCCGCAAAGTGCCAGCGACTTGGACGGCGGCGTCGGAAGATCGCAAGTTGTTGCACGCCGCCATGCGCTCTACGATGCGTGTGACGACGTTTCGCTCGCTCTATCCTCTGAACCGCTGAAATCGGCTGTTAGGCCCATTTTGACTGCGACAATTTACCAGAATGATTTGCATGCGGTTCGCCTCGCCCGCAAAACACGGCATTCTCTAATTTCGAACCGTGTGACTCGAGGAGCCAATGTCTCCAAGGAAGCGGAGATCTCAGATGATGGCTTTTCGGGGAAATGCTTACCTCCCGGTCAATTGGCGATAGAGCGACACGATCTCCGACTTTGACAAGCTCGGATTGCCCGCCACGTTGAGCGCGACCCTGGTAAAGTTGAGCCGTTTCATTATTGGCTCCACCTCGCCTCGAATGAAATAGTGGGAAGACGGACTCCGCGTGAAGTCTCGGTGCACGCGGCCTGCTCGCGCACCGACGCGCTGTATCGCGAAGTCGGCTCGATCTGGCGTCGTAAAGCTAAAATCCCGGTGATGGATTGCGACATGTTGCAACTCTCGCAGCTCATCGCGACGCTCCCAGACCTGGAATATAGCCGGTACGTCGTACGGCTTGGACCTGAATAGGAACGCGTCACGCTGCACAGTCTCCTCGTGGATTAGATGGAAGTTACGATCGAGGCGATTTTCTATGGAAGCCTTCCGAAAGGTTCGCGGCAGTATCAGTGCGATGACACTCGCCTGCCATGCAGCATGGTTGAAGAAGCGTACTGCCATACTGGCACTCCGGCCGAACGGCGGATTGCCGACCACAGCCACCTCTCGTTCGCTGCGGATTTCAACAGATAGGAAATCAGCTGTAACTATGCCAGGGAACTTTGGATCAACATCAAACGCCAAGCTCCCTTGGGGCATCAGCATGAAAAACGATCCCGTACCGGCGCTCGGCTCGACTAGCTGGTATCGCTCTGGATCGCAGAATTTCCGGAAAGATCGATAGAGCTTTTGTGCTACGTGTTGACGTGTGTAATACTGGTCCAGCAGTACATCATTCGTTTCCATCCAATTTTTCATTTTTACACCCTCGAGACAAAATTCAATCTCGTCGGACATTTGTATTTTGCCGACCCTAGGTTTTAGGATAGCCGGCAGGTTCTCCCAAGCCGATGAGTGATTTTTTTCAGATGCTCTATTTTTTGGCTATAGAAGACATAATATATATGGGCGTCATATTGCATTTAACGTCGGCAGAAGGCCGGATTTGCACGGGGGACATCGCGACGCGGGTGCGCAGGCGAATGGATGCGCTTGCCTCTCGGACAAACAACAATGCGCCGCTCATCTTGGGAAAATCGCCCCTTAAGGCACCCGCTGTTTAGGAGCCCGACCAGCCCACGCGGGTCGATCTAGTCTCCTCTCGGACGCTTCCGCTTTGCGCCTGATGCACTAACCCGCTTCGCGGGATGGGTGCATGGAATGAGGTGGCGGGGGGCGCAGGGACGTTGAGCAAGACCGACAGTAAGCAGATCATGGAGCTCCTTCAACGAAGAGGAGCATACGATGACTACTGTTACGACCGACGCCCCGATCACCCCGCTTCGCCAGCGCATGCAGCACGATATGATGATGCGCGGACTGGGTCGGCACACCCAGCAGGATTATATCCGCCACGTCCGACGCTTCGCCGCATTCCTTGAACGCCCGCCCGATACGGCAACGGCCGAGGATATTCGGCGCTTTCAGGTGCACCAGCACGAGCAGGGCGTCAGCCCTTCGACCATCAACGGGGCCGTTTCGGCGTTGCGCTTCCTGTTCGCTGCGACCCTCGGGCGGCGGGATCTGGCGCGATCTCTGGTGATTATCCGCTATCGGCGCAAGCTGCCGGACGTGCTCAGCGTCGAGGAAGCGGCGCATCTGCTCGAGGCGGCGCCGGGGATCAAGTACAAGGCGGCACTCGGCGTTGCCTATGGCGCCGGCCTGCGCGTGTCAGAGGTCGCGCACCTCAAGGTCGATGATATCGACAGCACCCGCATGCTGATCCGCGTCGAACAGGGCAAGGGGCGCAAGGACCGCAACGCCATGCTCTCGCCGCAGCTGCTGGAGCTGCTCCGGATGTGGTGGCGGGAGGGCAAGCGTCGCAACGTCATGCTTCCCCATGGCTGGCTGTTCCCGGGGCGCAGCTATACCGATCCGATCTCGGCCCGGCAGCTGCACCGCGCGGTTCAGGAAGCCGCCGAGGTCGCCGGCATCCGCAAGCGCGTCAGCCCGCACACATTGCGCCACAGCTTTGCGACGCACCTGCTTGAGCAGGACGTCGATATCCGCGTGATCCAGGTGCTGCTCGGCCACAGCAAGCTGGAGACGACCGCGCTCTATACCAAGGTGTCGACGCGAACGATCCATGCCGTCGCCGGCCCGCTCGAGCGGCTGACCGCCCTGATGGCAGACAAGGCGCCGCCCGGCTGAGCCGTGCAGACCTCGCTCGAGGTCGCCGATATTTTCCGCGCCGCTGGTCCCGCCTATCGGGCCGCCCATGCCGGGCACCTCAGCCTCCAGCAGCTCAAGGTCATGTCGGCGATCGAGCAATGCCGGACCGCGGCGCTCGGCGGCCATATCGAGGCCTGCGAGGACTGCGGCCACTGGCGCATCGCCTATAACAGCTGCCGTAACCGTCACTGCCCCAAGTGCCAGGGCGCTGCGGCGCGCACATGGCTTGAAGCCCGCGAGGCCGACCTTCTCCCGGTCGGCTATTTCCATGTCGTCTTCACGCTGCCCGCCGAGGTCGCCGACATCGCGTTCCACAACAAGGCAGTGGTCTATGATCTCCTGTTCCGGGCGGCGTCGGCGACGATGCTGACCATCGCTGCCGATCCCAAGCACCTCGGCGCCCGGATCGGCATCACCGCTGTGCTGCACACATGGGGATCCGCAATGACGCACCATCCGCATGTGCATATGATCGTGCCCGGCGGCGGCGTCGCCCCCGGTGGGAAGCGCTGGGTATCGACTCGGCCTGCGTTCCTGCTGCCGGTGCGCGTTCTCGGACGGCTGTTCCGCCGGCTTTTCCTGACTCAGCTGCTGGCGCTATACGATGCCCGCCGTCTCAGCTTCTTTGGGACGATGGCTCCGCTCGCCGAACGACGGACATTCCTTCGCCACCTGTCGCCGGCCCGGAAGAAGCACTGGGTCGTCTATGCCAAGCCGCCCTTCGCTGGGCCCGAGGCCGTACTCGCCTATCTGTCGCGTTACACCCACCGGGTCGCCATATCGAACCGGCGCCTGATCGCGTTCGGCGATGCTGGCGTGACCATGCGTTATAAGGACTACCGCCGCGACGGCACCGATCGCCAACGCATCATGGCACTCAGCGCCGACGAGTTCATCCGCCGCTTCCTGCTCCACGTCCTGCCGCGCGGCTTTCACCGCATCCGGCACTATGGCCTGCTTGCCGGCTCCGCCCGCAAGGCCAGTCTCGCGCTTGCCCGCGAGCTGCTCGATGTCATGCCTGACGCCGAGGAGACACCGATCGACGAACCGCTCGATCCCACGCCTCTATGCCCATGCTGCGGCGGCAAGATGACCGTCATCGAGGTGTTCGCACGACGGCGCCAACCTCGCGCCCCGCCCAGTGCCGCCACTCCGATCCGGACGATCGCGTCATGACCCGGCATGGCTCATCCGCAAGAATGACCGCGCGACACTGGCGCTGGCCAGCCGGCACCCTTGCGCTGGGCTCCTCAACGGCTTGCGCCCGGCCCGCCAAAAGACGACAGATCGATGTTCCGGACCTCGATTATACTGGTCGAGGCCGCGTCTCGCGCTGTCGCCGCAGTCGTCCGGCACCCACGCATGGCCGCCTCCCGACCAGGCCAAAGCACAAATCCCCATAACCCGGTCACAGAGCCCACGCGGGTTCCTGCATCAGAGGCTTTCGTACGCTGAAGCGCCCGAAACCCTTCCCAATATTAGCCGTTCCGAGCACCTGCAAATGTCACCTGAAAGTAGACAGTCGCGTTCTGCGCGATTTCGGTGGCTGCTCGCCCGATCCAAAACGTTCTGAGTGGATGAAGTAGAGTCGACATTAGTCGATTGTCGCGGCGTGATGGAAGTTTCCTAACAGGGTACGGTCCCAACCATGCTCAGAACCATGGGAACGTGACAGCCTTTGGCGCATTGGAATGCCGAACCCATCGGAGGCGACAATGGCGGCACGTGCATATTGGAAGGGACAGATCCGGCTCGCGCTGGTGTCGATCCCCGTCGAAATCTATTCCGCGACCAAATCGGGCGCCGCGGTGACATTCCGGCAGATTCACGAACCGAGCGGCAAGCCGGTCAAATATGAAAAGGTTGTGCCGGGTAGGCCATCACCATGTTCACCATAAAGAGGGGCGATGGTGATCGACTGGCGAAGACTTTCGGACCGCGGACCGGGTGGCAACTTGGTAGGATAGTCCACCGTTTGCGGTGCGCGGGATTGGGTGTTGGCGGCTCCAGGTGCCGACGTGAAGTTTCATTTGCTGGACATATCTCGGGGCGACCGCGCTCGGCGAGGTCTCCGTTTCGCTGGCGGGAGTAGCGAAATCGGTGCCGCTTCAAGGTGCTCCGTGACCACCGGCACCTTTGCCACCGCATCGCGCAAATGTGCGAGGCGGGTGGCCTTGGAATAGCGACCGCCAGTCTCCGAACTAATCTTGTGGCCGACAAGGTCGGCGCGCACCTCTTGATCGACCATATTGGCTTTGAGTTCGTCGGTCAGGGTGTGGCGGAATGAATGCATGGCCTGCCCGCGCTCAATGAACGGTAGGCGGGATGCGATTTTGACCCAATGTAGCTTGTAAAAGGCATCGCCCAGCGTTCCTTTGCCACTCTCTGCGGACAGTTCCGGAAAAAGCAACGTTTCTCCGGCATCGCGCATCGCGCTCATATAGTCCGGCAGTCCCAGCCGCACGAGTTCACTGGCGAACGGGACGAGCCGGTTTGATGTCTTGGTCTTGAGCTTCCGGACCGTGTTGTCGCGGATATTGAAATGCCAGATGTCACCTTCCTGCTCGATATCGGCCAGTTCAAGACCGCAAATTTCCTCACGTCTGAGGCCGGTATACCAAGCGATCAATGGCACAAAGTAACAGGCGTCGTGGACGATTGTCTTGCCCGGCGCGAACCTGCGGCTGATCGACGCGCTCCCCGACCATGGCGCCAAGCCGAACAGCTGTCTGCCCTCTTCGATCGAATAAGTGTCGCGAAGCGTGCGGGGGTCGCGGTCATCGGCAATGATGAAGGCCGAATAATCGAGGTTCACGATCTTGTGATGCCGCGCGAACCAGTCGGTGAGCTGGCGCAGAAAGCCCCAATGCCGGTTCGTCGTTCCGATGCCGAGGCCGATTTCCTCCTCAGAGATCTTCTTCGCCCGCACCAGCGCGTCGGTCTGGTCCGCGATCTCCTGGATCGTCATGGTTCGATGCTTCGGTGACTTGCGGAAACTCGGACCATGCAGCCGATTGAAGTGGGCGTTGAGCCGTCCGAGATCGACGTCGGTGACGCTGGCGAGCGGCCGCCCCTCCATGACCTGCTCGAGGAGGAGGGCTGGCAATTTGAATTGCTCGCGCGTTTTCTCGGTCCAGCTTGGCCCTTTCTTGCGGGCGTTGCCGTCGCTGCCGCCCGTGCGCGGATTAGCCTCGATAAAAGCAGCCGCCGCCTCGGATGGAGACATTGTGCGCCACGGAGACGGGGATCCGTCGGTAGCGTTGATAAGCGCATCGGCGGCCGGAGGCCGCGGCGCCGACAGGATCGGCGCCGGTGCGGGCGCGACATACGGCGCGGGCGGGGCCATGAGGGCGGGCAGGTAAACCGCACCGGGATTGGCGACGATCTCGCGATATTCCCTGATCGCCTGAACGCTGGCCTGGTGGATGATGCGCTTGGCCATCTGAAGATTGAGCGGCGACAGCGGGATTTGCAGGTCGCTGAGATGGAGCGGCGCTAAAGCGTTGGCGTCATCACCGGCGAGCGCGCCGATATAGTCTTCCCAGGTCAATATCTCGATGGGCGGTTCTTCGCCCGTTTCCGGATCCTCCGGCGGGATACGGATCACAAGAAGCGGACCCGTCTCGCCGTTGCGCGCAAGGTCGCCGCTGACAGCTTCGCTCAAGTCGAGGTGGGTTTCGAGCGCCTCTTCCGGGAGCTGGTCGCCAAGATCGGCGAGTTGCAATTGCGCGTGTCCGGCTTCGAGGCGATCGCGCTCGCGGAGCATCTGACGCCGAAAAATCTCGGCCCGTTGATCGGCGGTCAATCCATCGCGGTTCATCGTCTGCATCATGCTCATGCGTAGCGTTTCGCTTTTCACGACCAGCGTGGGCGTCATGATCCGCGCCCGGCAGTGGTCCGTTGTCCGAAGCGACAAGCGTATCCGGAAAGGCTTATCGTTGCCTAAACGGATGATGCGGCGGAAATAATAGGTTCCGTCCTTGCGGATGCTGTTCTGGATGCGCGTCATTGGCCGTGGCCCCCTTGGAAGCACCCCGGCGTGGCGACACCGGAGAAGGTGAGGGCAGAAATTCTTTTATTTCAAATAGTTATGACTGAACCGGCTGAGTATCCTGCCGCCCCAGCCAGCCGAATCCTCAAGATTCGGCTGAAAACAAAGGGATGCCGGTGCAATTGACGGATTGATGGGTTAGACAGGTTTAGCCAGTTTTGGACTGGATTAGACCCCCGATCACTCCGGCGCTGGGCGAAGCCTCGCGGCCTACAGCTTCCCGCCCGATCAACAGCAGGGCATGATTGAGCGAGAGCCACAGGCCGTTGTCGCGCCACAGATAAAACCAGCGCCGCACCGTCGA
>Ga0265296_1000426_pt1 | contig 66858 bp, 58 predicted proteins | sample MunlanPumphouse1_FD_189073 | JGI IMG/M metagenome (GOLD analysis project Ga0265296, IMG submission 189073) | Groundwater microbial communities from a municipal landfill in Southern Ontario, Canada - Pumphouse #1 | ecosystem: Environmental > Aquatic > Deep subsurface > Groundwater | place...
TTCCCTTGGCTCCGTCCAAATCGTCGCCGACTTGAACGCAAGGTTCAGTATAATCCTGATGGTTAATCTTTAGATTAGTCGGACTTTAACCGACTGGATAAATACGGCTTAGCTTGGCGCACTCATAATTAAGTCTTATTTCTAAGATATTTTTTGGTATCCTCGTCAAACCTGTACATGCTTTTTTTGATCAGTTCGTCAAAATCTGGAGCCACGTTGGTGTGTTCGTCGCCAAGTATGGCCGCCAACTCCTGACGTTGCGCTTCGTTGCCAAGCAAGGTGGCCGAATACAGGTGTTCGCCGAAACCGTGTTCGGTTTCATTTATTGATAAAAACCTGGTGATATTCGCCGCGTTACCGCAAGTATCACCGCCATCGCCGACCAAATAAAAGGCCGAAGCAAAATCAGGGTATTCTCTCACCTCCTTATTAAGTTCGGCGGCCGCGTGTTTAATGCCGTCAAGCATATTAGTGCCGCCTTTAGTGGCCAACTTTTCCATGAGTCGCGCTTTTATTGTGGAATGGGTTCCGCCGGAAAAATCATACCGTTGCGGGGAATCATAATCCTGATCAAAACCTTTTATTTTTGTCACAGAATCAGAAAAAATATTTATAGAAAAACGAATGTAACCAAAAGCTTTGGAGATTCGACTGAACAGTTCGGAATAAAAAATCAAAAGTTTTCTGGCGTTCATTAATTTTTCCCCGCCCATGGAACCGGAGACGTCAACCAAAATTGAGGCCATGAATCGAGGTTTAACCGACGGCCTGATTTCCCGCGGATTTTTGACTGTGCCAAAAAGTAAGTTTCTTGGCTTCATGACTGAACGACGATTAAACGCACCCTGCCGAGTCAACGAATCTTCGTCAAACCCGGCTTCATTTTGTCTTGGCAAACGCTCGGCAAAATAGCGGAACCATTTGTCAACTAAAGGCTTGATTTCTTTGCGAATATCTTCATATTCATTATAAAGCCGGTTTTCTTGTTCGATTTCTTTCTGTACTCGATCAAGCTCTTCGAGTTTTTTTTCTTCAAGTTTTTTCAAAATCTCGTCTCTCTTTTTTTCATCCATAAAACCGTCATCAACCATTTTGTCGAGTTCGTCTTTTATTTCATCTTTCATTTGTTCCTCTTTGGCCTCCAATTTTTCAGTCAAATCTTTTTTCAGATCATCGAAGAGCTCACTTTTTTCCACTTCTTTTTGTAAATCGGCCAAATCTTTAAACTTATCAGCTTTTTGAATTTTCTCGTCCAATTGACGCTGTGCCTCGGCCACGCGCTCCATTTGCTCTTTCGCTTGTTGTAATTGCGACTCAGCCTGTTGCATTTCACTATCCGAAGCATCAGACATTTGATCCGTCGGGTCGCCCGAATCCGAAGACAGCTGGCCTTTTTGTTCGCCTGGTTTTTCACTCTTACTGCCTTGACCGCCCGGTTGCCCATCTTCCTGCTTTTCCTGTTTTTCCTGCGAACTATCCACGCCGCCATCTTGCGCTTCTTCGGCCGGCTCTTTCCCAGAATCTTTCTCGTCCTTATCAGATTCTTTTTTATCTTCAGGTTTCGGCCGCGGCGTGGCATCAAAACGCCGCCAAGTTTGGCCATCCCAAATTTCCGACCAGGCATGGCCGGTGTTTTCCGTAATGGCTGATTTGCCATCCTGCGCTCCTTCAACCTTATGTCCGATAACCAAACGAGCCGGCACGCCGGCCTGGCGCACCATGGCGATAAATTTTGTGTTCGCCGAATAGTATTCCAAATATTCCGACTGATCAAGATTTTGAAGATAATTGTCGCCAGTGGATTCAGAGCGCAATTTATATTGCAAAGCTTGCGCTTTTTTTAAATCACCGCCGCCGGGATAAAAATGATTGGCCAAAATATATTGCCGCGCTTGTTCGGCTTTTTGTAATGGCAAACCGATGAGTTTGGAAATAGCGGCCTCGGTTTTTGCGGAAAGCGAACCGCGGTAAAGCGGTGTCTTGTCCTCGGGAATAGTTGTTCCGACAAAAGGCTTTTCTTCCGGCAAAAAATCCACGGAAAAAGTTCCGTCGCCTTTTACTTCGAGATAAAAACAGCCGTTTTGGTCGCGTAAAATCTCCGGACGAGTTCCTTTATATTTAATAGAAGCGGCATCTAAAGCATAACCGTTGGGAATCGGGAGAGATTTAAGTCCGTTTTCGAGAGTTCCCGAAATTGTCGAACGTTCTTTACCCTCAACAGACGCGTTATATTGAACAAGCTTTTTTTTCTTGCTCCAAGTTTTCGTGTCAATGTCAAAATAACTTTTCCGGCCGCTAATGTAATAACCGCCGAGAGGCGGCTTGATTTCAAAAATCGGCCGAACTGGCGTTTTTTCTTTTGACTCGCCGGATGATTGGTCGGGCGCGGGCGGCGGCGTGTGATATTCGTCTTGATCATCAGGCGGAATGGCCGGATCTTCGGGCATGCCCGGGGGCACAGCCTGATCCATAAACGGCTCGAGTTCTTTCTCGAGTTCTTGCATGCTTTCGCTCGGCTGGCCGTCGGTTTTTTCTTTCTGAAGCTTGGGCATTTCCTCGCGAACCGTTTCAACGATTTTTTTGTAGCCGCTCTCGTCGCCTTTTTGCACATAATCCCGATAAGACGTTTGAAGCTTTTCGAATAACGCCCGCTCGTCGCCGGAAAGTTCGGAAACGATTCTATCGCGCTCTTCGGTGGAAACCAAACCAAAGTCTTCACTCAACCAATTGGCTTTCAAGGCTTTCAAAACTTTTTGCGAGCGAGGCAGATGGCTAATTTCTTCGGCCAGCCCGGCCGCTTCGGCGCGCAAAGCGGTTTCCATTTGTTTTCGGCCGGTATAACCGTAAGCATCGATCATTTTTTTCTGAATTCTGGTTTTGGTTATTTCGCCATAAAGATTATCCAGTTCGGCCAAAGGAATTTCGCGGCCGCGCATGCCCTCGACAAACTTGGCAAAGCGCGGATAATCATAATGAGTAATAAAAGCCGAAAGATCGCGAATGCGAGCGCTGACTTTTTCCAAGCCTTGTTTTTGTATGTCCTCGACATCGTAAAAAAGCGCATCTGGTTTAATATCATGCGCCACCTCGGCGGCCGCATAGCGTCCATCAAGCAAGCCTTGCAGTTTTTCCACTCGAACTTCAGGACTGGCCGGATAGTGCAAAGACCACTCCTTCCCCGGCAAAACTTTCAACTTTCCTTCGGCCGCCTGCTCGGCCAAAAAAAGCATCTCGCGCGTCAGCTTGGGCGAAGACGGTTTCTCTGGCGGTATTTCTCCGGGTTGGCCAAGACGATCCATATTTTTTTAGGCTCTTACTCGTTTCCTTGGCGACCAGACATTCATAGCATTTCGAATCTTGTCCCGATCTTCTTTTTTATCAATATGTGTTAAAAAATATTTTTCCAGAAAACTTCTGGCCACGACATCAGAATTGGCCGTGGCTTTTTCTTCTGGACTCATTTGGCTTAAAGCATAAGCGCAACGGCGCAATTCCCGGCCGGTAATCGGTTGAGTAACCGGCAAAGCGTTGTAGGCATCGCTGCTCTCTTCAAAAATCTTGATGAAATTTTCCCGAAGATTATTGGCAAACTGAATCAAAGCGAAAGTCACGTCAAGATCAAATTTTTGCGTGCTGTTAGGCTCGACGGCTCCGTTTTCAATGCCATTAACGTATTTATCCCACATTTTCACGAATTCGTTGCGTTCCAGACTGGCTTCATACGTGAGATCAGATAACGAATCAACCCCGCGAGCAATCCGCAGAGCCTCGGAAGAATCAAAAACTGGATTCGGATTGTTGTCGCCTTTATCAGGCTGACGAGTTAAGGGCGGATAACCGATTTCTACTGAAACAATACGGCTACGAGTAGCAAACTGCGGTTCAAAAGTTCCCGGATATCCCGGGTTCATAGAGCTGGCTAAAAGCACGCTCGGTAAAGCGCGAATCACTTTGCCCGAACTGGTTTTAAGCGTCAGCGACCGTTTCTCGTCCAAAAGGGCGTGTAAGAAAATTTGCGCCTGCTCGGTCATGGCGTTAAACTCGTTAAAATAAACAACGGCTCCGGGCGTCGTGATACCATTCAAAACCGCGGAAGGAACTCTAATTGTCTGCGAAGCGCCCTCGACCGATTCCAAAATCACGTCTTCTGAAAGCTCGAATTCGGTGAGCCATTTGGTGCAGTCAATGCCAAAATACGGACGATGAGTCAAAGCGCAAAACATTTTTATCCGCACATCCTTACCGGTACCGGCATGACCCTTGAGGTTCAAAAGACCTTCTTGCAAATCAAGCTGCATTTTGAAAGCGCTGGCCATTTCTTCCAGGTCCTTTTCGGTTTGTGTGTCATTGACCCAATGATTTTGCCATTCCGGAACAAAGCCTTTGCCATTACTGTGTTCAACTTCTGGTTGAGTTTTGATTCGATCAATTCTTTTTAACAAAACAATATGATGTTCAGCCACAAAAGTCGCGTACTCTTTTAGTTTTTCTTGATATTCTTTTTTCCAAGCTTCATCGGTTTCCGGAGTTCTCTTGCCGACTCCTTGCCGGCGAGAATAAACTTCTTCCAGCGTGACTTTTTTTTCTTGAAGCTCTTTTCGCAATTTGGATCTTTCGCCGAGCGACCAGTCGGAAAATTCTTTTTTAATGGTTTTGTATTCAACGGCCGACATATAAGACGGCGGAATTTCCTGGCCGCGGGAAGATTGCAAACCCAAACGCCAATCGTTTTCATCTTTCCAGCCTTCATACAAACGGACGTTTTCGATTTTTCCGCTCGAGGTAGTGATATTTACCGCCACATCGCCCAAAATTTCTCCGGCTTTTACCCCGGGACCATGAGTCTTTTCGTCTTCATCAAAAACCACATCAACTCGGCGCTCGGTTTTTTCCTTTACCTTAGCTTCCCATTTGGGGAAAAGGATCTTGCCAAAAGCGATCATTTGCTGGCCGGTTTCAGCCACCTTGGTTAAACTGCCGCGTTCTATTTCTGTCAGTGTGTTAGAAATTTTTACTTTAAGAGCGCGTTCCAATTCTTTAGCCACCTCGGGATTATTTCCAACCAAAACGGCTATTTCGGTTTCCAAAGTTTTTCGCGCTTCGCTGGAATCAAGATATTGCTCGGCCGCCCGGCGATCGGCAAAACCTTTGGAACGCAACCGTTCAATTAATCCTTCAATGTCTGTCTCCAAAGTATCAATCGTCGCTTCCAGGCGCTCAACCGCTTTTTCCCGAACCTTGGCATATTCTTGTTTAAATCTTTCTTCAAACCGCGAGGCAATTGTTTGCAGCTCATTGCGAGCCGCGATAATCGCTTTATAGGCTTCGTCCGCTTCCAATGGACAGTCATGAGCCAAAGAACCCAACCTTGATTTCAGCTGCGGAAAACGAAACTCCAGCCAATCATCCATTTGCGACTTGCCGGTAAAAGCCTCCAGATCGCTTTTAGTTCTTTCCACCAGCCCGCGGACATCCTTAATAATTTCTCCGCCCCGCCGACTGAATAATTCCAAAGATTTCTCCGCCAACTCGCGCGCCGCCTCATGTACTTCTTGACGCGTTTTTACATCAAGCAAAGCCTCATAAGCCTTTACCGCTTCAATAGTCGCCCGCGCTTCTGATACCGAGGCAATCGAGAGCCCGCTGGCCAACTGCAAACGCACAGCCGTCAAAGCCTCGGCCGCGCTATCAGCGGCAAATTCTTTTTCTTTGACGACAATCGGCGCTTCCAGCCCTTCAAGAATAAAAGCGATTTCGTTTGGCTTTAATTTTTGCGAACGCAAAGTATCGCGTATCTTATTAAAACTTCCACGAAGCTGGTGAACGCCTTCTGACGTGGTTATGGTTGCCAACACCTGATTAATTTGCTCTTCAAACTGCGCGCGCAGAGGTTGCAAATATTCAAATGTTTCAGTCCCCTTCTCTTCCTCTACTATTCTGGCCTTTTTTAAGTCAAAGATACTACCGATATCAATGCCAGCGGCCAAGTCGGCGATTCTTCGTTGTTCCAATTCCTGGACCAGGTCGCTAAAATTTGGTTCAAGAATAACCAAGAAACCATCTTTATCAACAGCGTGAATTTTTCCTTGTTTATCAAAATTAACTTGAGTCAGCCCAGACACTTTTTTTACTTCCTCCAGGCCGTCTTTTGTCATCACAACCAGATCTTCACCGGAATAAAAAAGAAAAAAGTTACCTGAAGGATCAAGCTGCAAATTGCGAATTTCAGGATATTTTTTAGCAAACTCGGCTGGCACGGGTTGCCAAGTATTTGGCTCGCCCGTTAAATCCAATTTCAAAACACTGCGCGGATTACTGCTTTGACAATAGTAAATGACATTGGGATTGTTCGGATCGACCGCAACATTTTCCCCCACCGAAGGCAGGCCGTCGGAAAATAACGGCGCGCTTTCGCTTTTCTCATTTTTTACGATATTGAGACCGACGTCCGTAACCGTGGCCGAATATTTTTCATTCAACGGCTTATATCCATCGCTTTGCAAAACCTTTTCCGCGTATTCGTTCAATTCTGGCGGAATTTCATCAGCCGGTTCAATCCTTTTCCAGTTGCGAGGCGGCAAAACAATCCCTTGCTCGTTTTGAGTTACAAAAGCAAAATAAACTCCTTCTTTCGTAGTTAACACTATATATTTATCAAATATGACAATATTAGAAGCTGAAAATATTTCAGGAGTGGTTTTTGAAGACAATTGAAAATAGTCATTTCCTCTTTTTTTTTCTTCATCAAGAAATAATTTTGCAAAATTCCTTAATTCAAATGGAGTTTGAGAAACAGAGCAGTTATCAGTTATTGGATGATTATGTCCATCTATGGCAATATATCTCTTTTTTATTTTTGCACTGATTCTTGAATCACTCCATCTTATACTAATTTGTTTACTATTCAACGGAGGTTTAAAGCTATCAATAAGCCTGGCTCCTTCATCAAAAATCCGAATATCATCGGAACCTTCAATCATGACAATAGTATAATTATTCCAAGGACAAATCGCCTCAATTTTCTTTTTTGCTTCTCGCGATTCCCCATTAATAGGTTTTTCCGATTTTCGCAGCTCAACCAACCGCAATTCCGGCAAAGCCTCGCGGCCTTCTTTTGGTTGTGTTGCTTGTTCTGGCACATGTCCGTTTTCTCTATCCATATAGTTTGTTATTTAAGAAATTTTTGACAAATAGAGTATACCGCAACCAAAAAACTCCGTGAAGGGGTTAAAAATCGACGCGGTTCCTCGACAAAAAAGAGTAATTTGTATATCATAATCCCGTCAATCAAGGAGAGGTCGCATAGCGGTCGAGCCCCGCCGTCGCTCCGCTTTGGCGGGGTCCCGCCGAAGCTCTGATAAATAAAAGCGAAGGCGGGATGCGCTTGTCGTCAAGCAAGCGCTTTAAACAAACACGAAAAAATGGAGAGGTCGCATAGCGGTCGAGTGCGCTTGCTTGGAAAGCAAGTATACCGCAAGGTATCCAGGGTTCGAATCCCTGCCTCTCCGCCATTCGACTACATCCTACTGTTTAGCATGTAGTCGAATGCCCTGAGCGAGCCCGAGCGAGTCGAAGGGCAATACACTCCAACCGCTCATGGCTTTCAGCCATAACATTAGTATAAAATAGACTACAGCTGTATTGCTACCGCCGTAGTCGAATGCCCTGAGCCCGGTCGTCTTTCGATTCCACTCAAGGCGACCCTGAGCCGAGTCGAAGGGGTCGAAGGGCACAAGAATACTCTTCACCAACCGCTCCCTTCGACTATCGCTCAGGGAGTCCGAGGCCAATCGAGGACTCATGGTCTTCGACCACATAACACAATCAAAAAAATACGAAGAGGTACCCACCCCACTACGCTTTTCAAAAATCAACAGAAAAGCTTCGCGGGGCGCGAGAGGCTATTCAGCCAAAGGGGTACCTCAACAAATAAAAACGGAGAGGTACCCAAGAGGCTGAAGGGGGGAGATTGCTAATCTCCTAGGTCGGCTCTAAAACCGGCGCGAGGGTTCAAATCCCTCCCTCTCCGCCAGATTACCAAGTTTGAACCCAAGTAAAATAAGGGTTTTATACGATTGAAAAGCCGATATTCGAATAGGGTGTCGGTTTTTCTAAAATCCTTATCAAATGAGCAAATTTCTGGTAAAATTAAACTATCAAAATTGAGAGCAGTGTTATTGCTAGGCCAAGCGTTCAAACAATCCAAAAAATCGCCAATTCGTTAGGCGTTCCTATGGAGGATTTATTAAAATAATTTTTACAAAAATATGAAAATAGAAATTTTTGAAGAAGACGGCGACAATACACTCTCATTTGACGACAAATACGCAGATTTTACGATTGATGTATACCCAGATTCAAAAACCTATCAATCAAGAATGCGTTTGTTGGAGACCGATATTCTTGCTGACAGACAGGAAGTGGCTTCTATGAGCTCAATGACCAAAGAGTTTATTGATGGTCTTAAAAAAGAAGTTGAATGGCATGATGACTGGACGGGCAATCCTGTGTCTGTGTACATACTTTCTTAAGCACTCGGAAATAGTTTCTCCGGATGATTATCGCCGTCATTTGAGACAGTTCGCGGAAAAAATAAAAACTGCAACACTTAAAATTGAGAAAAATCTTGTATCGGATTCAACGGGATTAAAAGTTACTGACGAGTATGCAGACTCAGGACGAGCAATTTGGTATCCAAAAGAAAAACAAGACAGTATGTCGGAGGAAGAAACTAAAAAAGCCATAGAGCATGCACATAAAATCCAAGAGAAACTATTTGATGAGAAATCAAAAGAGTATGTTGGTATTTCTGAGGGTGAGTTTAGATCAAGCAAAGACATCTTGGAAAATATTGAGACATTTCTAAATAAAAAATCTGTCTCTGTAAAAAAGGAAGCCGAACCAAAAGTCTCAAAAACAAAAGGGTTTATTATCTCCTTGCTTCTGACTCTATTTCTTTCATGGGTTGTAAGTTGGTTTATTGATATAAACCCATTCTTGATTTTTGTTATTGTACAAGTTGTTGCATTTGCTCAAAGCGTTATCGGTGGTTGGTTGGGGAGATTTTTTGAGTAAGCAGGAAAATTCTATATTTGTTATTTTATTTCCAATAAATAACCACGCCTACTTGAGCAATCGGGATAACCACCAGGATATTTATGCTTTCTCAAAGCAGTATCGTTACTACTTTTTGTCAGTTTTTTTCCGCAAGTGGCACACTGAAAAACATACTTAGGCCCACCATAACTACTTCTCCTTACTCTACCGACCGGGGTAGATCTTTTAGTAATAGAATGCGGTCTTATGCTAAAAGAATAATTGCTTACAAGAGCTCGTCTTCCCGCGCTTACAGGACGAATATCGTTAGATTCTGTGTCAGTTATTTCTATCTGATAACGAGGGCTAAATGCCTCAGAAGTAGCATTTACATTTTGCATTTCATTTACCTTAAAAGCTTTAATGGTAGGTCCTCCATCCCAAGCGTATAAAAGAATCACGCCGTCTTTTGATTCACGAAGAGAATATGGTTCCGCCTTTCTTTGTTTTCCTTTATAAATATAAGAAAGAAGTAATCTGTTTGCAGCCGCAAATCGTATTCGTTCAAGAGGAAGATGAGTATTTGAATAATATAATCCACTCGATAGGTTAACTGAATGTTCTGAATTTCCGGAAACAGCTGTTTGAAGGGGTATTTTAGAAACACCTTGTGCAACTTTATCAAGCCAACCAAGCAAAGGTGGCAATCTTTTTAAAAGATCATCAAGTGGGGGTAATGATGGCAACTGATGTGCAAGCATATTAGCCCACTCTGATCTTAATTCATCAGATTTAAGTACTGTTTGAATGAGGTCATCACTTGACTGAAGTGAGACTGATTTTACAGAACATTTCTTGTCGAACAGGTCTCTTAAAAAATCAGGGGTTACAAGTGATGCGTGGTTTTCTAGCATGTATACAACATCATATAAATCTCTTGGCCTTGTGCGTTCGTAAAGGGCTCTTGTTTTTTCAGCGAGTAGTTCGTGCAAGGAATAAGATAATACACCTGCAACACCAAGAGTATCCGGATATGAATGAAGTATTGGACGTATTTCAGGGGTATCAACAATCGGTTCATGTTTTGTTATATCAAATTTTACTCGTGCAGAAGTCGGCGTACCGAGGGGTCCTCGATAGTACACTCGTCCTTCGAAAGTTATACCGCCCAGTTTATTCTTTCTTTCATCAACTCGTGCTTCTTTTGGAAAATCAATACCGCTTGCATCATGAGTGCTAATAGTTATTTCAGTAAGAATTTTCTTTAATGTCTCAACGCCATACGATGGAGCGTCTGGAAGTAGCGAAAAATCAAGATCTTCAGAAAATCTATAAGTTTCTAGATAACATTTCTTTATACACGTACCCCCTTTGAATACCCAGTGCTTACTGGTTTCAGGATGTTTACTCAAACCAGCCAGCAACCAACCAAGTACATAGTCTTTTTCAACTACCTGTGGTTGCAACTGCCATTGTGTCGCACGGTCAAGAATATCCTGTTTGCTAATCATAATTTTAACTTAAAGAAGTGTTAATCCATAGACCCCATTTTTTTACGAAATCACCGCGAGATTTGATTGATGGGTCAAGTCTAACTGCACCTGAAGAAATTTCTTTTTTCGCAATTTTTGATATATCTTCGTTGATTTTTAATTCTTCAAAAATATACCCGAGCCTTTTCCAAGTTGCCCCATTTCCGATTTTTTTAATTATTTCAATAAGATTATTGTAATTCTTATCTGTTTTCTTGTCGTACTCTAAGATAATGGATGCAAGTGTTCGTATGCCGCCGCATATTAAAGGGTTGCGTAGCGAGTCTGCAATCATGCGTTCCGGAGTTGAGATTTGTATTTGAATATTTTTTCTCCACACCTTTTTTAATCCCGCAGTATCAATATTGGCCACTCGTAAAATATTGAAAGTGTAACCAAAAAGGCTAATTATTTTTGCACGTAAGTTTTCTGTTGTTACGATAAAAACTGAATTAAAGATTTGATCAGTAAGTGCCCAATATTCCGCTGCACTCCAGCCACCAATGTAAAAATCTTTAAATAGTTGATTAGCAAGAACGAAAGGGTCATCGATCATCGTTTCTTGCCCAGGCTTTGCTTCAAGCGGTAAAATATAGTACAGACCTCTTTTTACCCTTTGTATCCAACCTCGTCTAGAAAGGGCTGATAATCTAATAGAAGTTTTTCTAGAATCAATTTCAAGCGCCTTGGAGGCCATTTCAACATTAAGCAACCCGTTGGGGGCGTATTTTGATAATAAGCTTATAATCTCTCTACTTTTGGCTGTTTTTTCTCTATTCATAATGTGTGTAGTAATGTATATAAAAGTAAGTATTTCTACACAGTTAGTATAATCTACTAACAAACTAAAGTCAAGCACACGAATTAACTCACGTAAAATCTAACCCAAGGGGTATACGTTGCCTCACGAAAAAAGCTAACTTTGAGAGATAACAATAATTCTCTCAATTAACCCTTTTTTCGTTCTATGCCCCTTCCTATGAGCCTTAAGTCCCGTCGAGAATATCTGGTTCGAATCAAGCCAAGATATTTAAAAGCGTCTAAAGAAGAAAAAAGTATCATGCTTGATGAATACTCCAAAGTCACCGGCTTGGTTCGAAAATACATTATTCAAATTCTGTCGGCCAAAGTTTCGGATAAAGATAAACAGAATCATGTTCGAAAAAAACGAAAATCGATTTATGGTGTTTCGGTGGTTATCAAACTTAAAAAACTTTGGCAACTCATGGATTACCCATGTGGTTTAAGAATGAAACCAATGATGGCGGAATGGATAAGAAAGTTAAAAAGTTTTGGTGAGATAACTTTGTCCGAGGAAGTGGAAAACAAATTGTTAAAAATTTCGGCCCCAACAATCGATCGCAAGCTCGTGAAAGCCAGAAAGGAAGAACATCGAAAAATTTTTTCCACCACCAAACCAGGAACGTTGTTGAAAAACCAAATACCGATTCGCACCTCGAGTTGGGAAGAAACACAGATTGGTTTCTGCGAATTGGACACTGTGGCGCACTGTGGTTCCTCAATGGCTGGCTTATTCGCTTTCACCCTTAATTTGGTTGATATATTAACCGGTTGGGATGAAAGTGAAACTGTCCTTGGCAAAGGAGAAAAAGGCATTGTTTCAGCCTTGAAAAACATTGAACAAAGGTTGCCTTTTCCTCTTCGAGGCATTGATCCTGACAATGGCGGAGAATTCATAAACTACTCAATGATTGAATACTGCGCGGAAAACAAAACAAGTTTTACCAGGGGCCGACCATACAAGAAAAATGATAATGCCCACATCGAACAAAAGAACTGGACGCACATCAGAAAAATATTCGGTTACTCAAGAATCGAAGACGAAGAGATAATCAAAAAAATGAATGAACTTAATCGAAATGAAATCAGACTTTATAAAAACTTTTTTCAAGCCAATGTTAAACTTATTGGTTCTTCCGACTTTCCTGTGGGTAAACCTCCCAAGCCAGTATCAGCCCCCACCTCGACCCTCCCCCGTATGAAAGATAAAAAGACATACGTGGGAGGGAGAGACAGTGTTAGTACAATTATGATATCAGAGTTTCTGTCACCTTCTCCCTCCCACGCATGCCCTTCTGTTTATGGCATACGGGGGAGGGTCGGGGTGGGGGGAGACACTGTCGCGAACCGACTTACCCATAAGAAAGTCGGAAGAACCTATAAAGTTAATAAGGTAACAACAGGAACGATTAAACGCGGACATCTACAAATTGATCTTAACGCCAGAGAAATATCTTGGCAGGAATAGTTTTTGCTACAATAAATAAGGTGATTCTATGAAAATTAAAGGCTGGCATTTAATAGTCTTGGCAATAATTGTTTTCTTATTGGATTTTTTTACGTTAGGAAATCGTCAAGTTATTAATAATCCGATAACCAATATAATTGCTTTTGTCATCGGTTTGCTTTGTTTTTTGGTTTTTTTATTTGGGATTATAAAAGCTCTCCACGATTTTTTTTCAAAAAATAAAGAGAAAGAAGCAAAAAAAATAAAAGAAAAAAAGAAATGGCAACCGGTTAATATAATATTGGGATTACTAATAATCGGCTTGGTTTTATATTTCTCTAAGTCACAGCCGCCATTTATCACTTTGCCGAAATTAATTCCCGGGTTGGTTCTTATTTTAACGAAAAAAAATAATTTTTTTTCCTTTTTAGTTTTATTTATCGTCGGACTGACGGTATTTTTCCTTACCACTCCCGACGGTTTTTTAATTTTAGGTTCGGCTGCCTACATGTTTATTTCCGCGATCTTGCGGATGTTTAAAGTCAAAAAGCACGCTCTAATCGCTTTGGCTCTTGTTCTAGTCTCGGCGTTGGGCCTTTTTTGGGAATATAAAACCACTTTTGTTTCCGAAGATAATTTATCCATCGGCAGAGAAATAAACAGCGAAATTAGCATCGAATTGATAGACGATGCAAGTCAGGTCTCAACAGATTTTTATTTTAACCGAGAAATTGCTCCTCGAGCCAAAGGACTGGCCAAGGGCACTTATGTTTATCAGGTTGTAAGTGAATCCAAAGGCAAAGTGGTCCCGCTGGACCGGTGGCCGATTTTTAAAGTAAATGCTCATGGAAAGATTTCCCAGCGTGGCCTAGTCATAAATTGTCTTGATATGAAGGGCGTTGCCTTGCATGGCGAATTTAATCAGGCCAATTGGTTTCCTTTGAGTCTGGGCGATTATACTATCCAACTTATTAAAATAGAGAAAGCCAAAAGGACAATCGTCACGGAAAGCAATTTTTCTATTGTGCCTTATGATAAAGAAATGATATCAAAGTTAACAGCTTATCTTACGGTAGATGGCGACCCGAACAAATATTATGATAGTTATACTAGAAAAGGACCAGAAGGTATTACAGTCTACGTGCAATCTCCAAAAGGAGAAGTGATAAGCGGAACAGTGAAAAGATACATAGCAAATGATGATGGCGACATTGATAAAGAATCATGGATTGGGATTACGGAAAGTTCATTTAGTACAAATATCAATGGTGAGCCGGTAAAACTGTGGGGTTTAGGTGGTAATCCATTGCCTGGCATATATCATTATCAGATTCTCATAGACGGCAAGGTGATTTTTGACTTAAAATATAATATATAATCGTGAAGTACCGTCTCTTTAAAAGAGAATTCTTCTCGCTTTTTCTTTTTGTTCACCCGAAAAAATTATGCTAAAATATCCTCACCCACCTACGCTTTAAGCTTCGGTGGGCATGCTATGAAACTCAAAATCGCCGTCGTGCAATTTAAAATCGTTCACCTGCAACCGGAAAAAAATTTAAAACGAATCGAGGGTTTTATTAAAAAAGCAAAAAGCAAAAAAGCTCAAGTGGTAGTCTTTCCCGAAGATTGTTTAACCGGCAGTATCGAGAAGAAACTGACCGGAACCGGGGACGGTTATAAAAATTGGCTCGATGGTTCGCAAAAAAGCAAAAAAGCTTTTCAGAAACTGGCAAAAAAATACAAAATTGATGTTGTCGTCGGCTCGGTGATGGAAAAAGTGAAGAGCCGCCCTTACAACACCAGTTACTACATCAACGCCAAGGGCAGAATCCTCGGCACTTATCACAAAAACCATCTTTACAAATCCGAACGGGGCATGCTTAAACCAGGTTCGAAAATTCCGGTTTTCAAAACGGCTTGGGGCAAAGCCGGCATCATTATTTGCTGGGACATTATGTACCCGGAAATCTTCCGACGACTAGTAAAAGAAGGCGTGGAAATAATTTATTGCCCCAGCTATTGGTGGCGCGACATTTCCGAGGCCACGGATAAATATAATCACAAAGAACAAGAACGTCTCATCGACGCTTTGTGTATTACTCGAGCCACGGAAACTGACAGTGTTTTTGTTTATGTGAACGCGGCCGGAACGATCCACTATAAAAATAGCCCGAAAGATATTCTTATCGGACATTCGCAAATCACCATGCCGGTTCTTGAAACCGTAAAAAAATTAAATCACAACCGGGAAAAAATGTTTGTCCAAGAAGTTGATCTGGGCCTACTGAAAAAGGCCGAAAAAGTTTACGAGTCTCGTGAAAATCTTTTGTCCCGTAAACGAAAATAAAGTAGCCCGCCGCCAAGCGCCATTAATATTCCAAAATATTGCGCCGGAGTTAAGGCGAGAAAACGAACATCGTTAATTCTCAAAAAATCAAAAAAGAACCTCGCTACGCCGTACAAAATTAAAAACCAAATCAGAAAGCTGCCAACCGGGGCTTTCTTTTTTATGATGAGAAAAAATATGAAAATGGCGAGGCCTAATAACGAATGATAAAGGCCAAGGTCATGACGAATTATTCCATCAGGATATTGCACGCCGAGAAAAAAACTTGTCGGGATTCCCGGATGATCGTGAATCAAAAAACAACCTATTCGCCCGATGAAATATCCGAGAGGCAAACCGAAAACTAAAACATCAACGTGCTTAAGTAAATCGAGTTTCTTGTAACGAAGATATCCGACTCCGGCCACGGCCGCCCCAATCAATCCGCCAACCATCGACATGCCGCCGTGCCAGACAGCAAGAATTTCTAAAGGATTGGCGAGATAATATGTTGGTTCGTAAAAAACGATGTGAAAAAGGCGCGCGCCGATCATGGAACTAAAAATTATCCAACCAAGAACATCCCAGACCACGGCGGATTTCAGGCCGCGCTGTTTGGCGAGCCAAATGCTTGCGAACGCGCCAGCGATAAAACCAAGGGCGACAAAGAGACCCCAGGTTTGGATGGTGATGTGGCCGAGGGGAATTTGGGTTGAAGTAAAATAGGGGATCACAGAAATTATTTCAACCTCTTAAAATTACTCTTGTTAATAATTGGTTTTCCCAATTTCTTTTCCAACTCCTTGCGGACATTACCAGCAATCCGATGCCGCGCATTCGTTTTTCGATCCAATCGTCCGGGTAGCCCTTAAGTTTATAGAGAATCCTTGTCCGTTTTGTCGCTAGCTCGGGATTTTCGATTTCTTGAACTCGCTCATAACCGACTTTGGCTAACCAACGTTTGAACGGCTCGGCTTTGGGAGATGGAACAGACTGAATAATACGAAACATACCTTCTATATCGGCACAGTCAGTTTCATACTTTTTTCCGTCAGATGACTCTAATTTCAGTTGTCTACAAATTGTAGATAACTGAAACCCTTCATCGTTGCCTACTCTAACTTTCATTGCTGTCCAATATTTACTAGGTTGAGTACTGTCTGTAAGCGCCTCAATTACATCAACAACCGAAAACCACCATTCTCCATTATAGAGAATTTTTCTGATTTGTTTCCCTTTAAATAACGCAATTTGTGTAGTTTCCATAATTAGTCAAAATTATTATTTTAATTCCGGATGTTTGAGGCGCCACTCCGTCACCGACTGGTAGAACTTCCCTGCCCTGAACAAACAGGTCTCGTCAAACGGCTTGGCCATAAATTGCAAACCGATGGGCAGGCCTTCGTCAAAGCCGCATGGCAAAGACAATGCGGGAATACCGGCCAAATTGGCAGAAACCGTGTAAATATCCGAAAGATACATGGCCAACGGGTCGTCGAATTTTTCACCAAGGTTCCAAGCAATGGTTGGCGAAGTTGGAGTGGCAATGATATCAACTTGTTTGAAGGCCTCGTCAAAATCCTGACGAATAAGGGTGCGAACGCGCAAGGCCTTTTTGTAATAAGCATCGGAGTAACCTTTCGACAAAGCAAAGGAACCGAGCATAATGCGACGTTTTACCTCGGCGCCGAAACCTTCGCCGCGGGCTTTGAGGTAAGTGGCCAAAAGATTTTCCGCGTCAACCGAATGGCCAAAACGAATGCCGTCCATGCGCGCCAAGTTGGAGCTGACTTCGCATGGCATGATGATGTAATAAGCGGCAATGGCGTATTCGGCGTGCGGCAAAGAAATTTCTTTTACCTCGGCGCCGTTGGTTTTTAATAATTCGATAGCTTCGAGAACCGCTTTTTTGACTTCCGGATCCATGCCTTCGACAAAGTATTCTTTAGGAATACCAATACGAAGGCCCTTAACATCATTCGGAATCAATTCCGGAACAACTGCGTCCACTTCGACAGTCGTGGCGTCTTTGTCATCATTGCCGGCAATGACAGAAAAAATTTCCGCCACATCTTCGACAGTGCGAGCGCAAGGGCTGATTTGATCGAGTGATGAAGCCATGGCAATGGCTCCATAGCGGCTGACGCGGCCGTAGGTGGGTTTTAGGCCGACGACACCGCATAATGCGGCTGGCTGACGAACAGAGCCGCCAGTATCGGTTCCGAGAGCTGCTGGTACAAATCCAGCTGCAACAGCTGCGACCGAACCGCCAGAAGAACCGCCCGGAACTTTTTTAGTATTCCACGGATTTTTGGTTGGAAAAAACGCCGAGGTCTCGGTCGAAGAACCCATGGCAAATTCGTCCATGTTGGTTTCACCGATGATGATGGCTCCAGCGGCTCGAAGTCGTTTTACGACTGTAGCATCGTAAGCCGCCTCGTAGTTTTCCAGCATCTTAGAACCAGCCGTGGCTTTGCGCCCTTGAACAAGAATGTTGTTCTTGATGGCGATAGGGATACCCGCGAGCGGCGACAATTCTTCTCCGGCCGCACGGCGACGATCAAACTCGCGAGCTTCGGCAAGGGCATCGTCTTCAGCCACATGCAAAAACGCCCCGATCTCGTGATCGTGTTTTTTTATTCGCCCAAGAGCCGCCTGAACCAACTCTTCGCTGGTAATTTTCTTCTCGGCGAGAAGTTTTTTTGTTTCGGCAATTGTTAAAAAATCTGTGTTCATAATTTTTTCTTTTTCTTCCCATCTATTAAAACATTTGTCTTTTTTAATTGTAATTGTTTTGCGTTCTTAAATGTTACAACACTTTCTCCTGTTTGCTTTTCTATTTCCAATCGTGCTTTTTTAGCCGCAAACCCGCCCTTACGAGCGATTTCTTTGTTTTTTTCCAAACCTTTTGGTTTTTGCTTTTTAGAAATTTCCGCAGTAGAAGCTTCGGCCAACATATTAAGAACTAATTCCAAATTGGTCATATTGTCTCGCAAATTTTCTTTTTTTAGTCCTTTGAATTTTTTATAATCTTTCACACTTCTGTCTGTCCATGCTCGAGTGATTTCATCGGTCAAAATTGCGTATTCCAAACCTTCTTTCATGCCCCTTGTTTGCCATTCGTCTGTTAGTTCTTTTCTGACTTCAATACTCTTTAAACGTTGATTTATCCATTCCTTGGAATATCCTTTTCGCAAATATGTTCTCATGGCGCGATCAAAAGCCAATTCGGGATCTTCGGTTTCCTCGATTCTTTCATAACCAATTTTAGCCAGCCAAAGTTTGATAGGCTCGGCGTTAGGCGACGGGATCGATTGAATCAGGCGTAAAAGAGTTTCCGTATCAGTCACATCGGTTAAATAAAATTTACCATCAGAAGAAACCATTTTCAGTTGGCTACAATTTGTAGCCAACTGACTGCCCTCTTGTTTTAATCTGGTTTTTAAGACACTCCAATATTTTCTAGAATTAACACTTTCAGTCAAAATTGCAATCACATCGATAACCGAAAAATACCAAAGTTCTTCTTTTTCGTTCCAAACACGACGAACTTGTTTCTGATTAAATAAAATTATTGAATTTGTTTTTTTCATAATGATTCTTCCTCCCTCATCGCCACGATGGGGGAGGATTAGAGGAGGGGGATTATTCAGTTCTTCCCTCAAAAACCGCGGGCACCTCAAGAAGCGCGCCTTGTTTTCGCGGAAACGAATTAATCGCCGCGTCGCGTTCGCTTGGATCGGATACTTGCGCTTCATCGGTTCGCCAAACATTATTGGAAATCGTACCGGTCGCCATTTCAGCCACGTTGGAAGTGTCGACTTCGGCCAGTTTGTCTACATACTCAAGAATCGAGACCAAGTGGCCGCGGTATTTTTCCAGTTCGTCGTCTTGGAGTTCTAAGCGCGAGAGAGTGGCAATGTGCTTAATATCATCAATATTTAATTCCATAAAAAATACTTTAAGATATAATTTGATCTAATAAACTCCAATTTTTATCACTACCTATGTTACCTTTTGAATATTCATAATTCAAAGAATCGTTATAATACCACACACCGTTTTCAAAAACAGCAATACCACCAAAATATATTTGATCTAGTTCTCTTATTTTTTTTGCCAAAGCTCGAGCCTTATCTTTTGTTTCTTGTGATTTTGCGGTGTCACCATCTTTAGTATCAAAAATTCCGACCCTACCGTCTTTAAACAAAATAATCCAATCTGGATAAAATAATTCCTCTTTTTGTTCCTCGCTGTTAAAATATTTTATGGCGTAATGTAGTCTCCCGTAATCCCCGTTTTTAAACCACCAATCAATTTCCTGGTCTTTACTATCAATATAATCTTTAAACTTCGTTTCATTTGTTTTACCCTTGTAATCTTTTAAAACATAAAAACAATCAAGGGCACAAAGTTTTTGTGGAATTTCCTCATAATCTTCCGTATATCCATATTCAGATTGAATCGTAAAAATCGGAGCTTCTCTTTCCTCTTGTTCTTTTTTCTTCTTTTCTAAAAGTTTTTTAGCTTTTGGTCTAAAATCTCTTAATGCTTTTGTGATTGCCGGTCTAAATTTACTACTGGCGCCTTTATTTATATCCGCTACAAACACACGATAATAAAAGTCGCTATCTTCACCAAAAATACTTTTCAGCCAAATACGAATACCTGATTTTAACACACTCCAAGAACGGGCTATATTGGTAAACTTTGCCCGTTCGTCTGTTTGCTCTTTTAATAATTGATAACAAATAAAGTTAAAAGTTTTTTCAACATCATTGGTGGACATATCCAAATCAACATCAATTCCTTTCTTGTTAAAATCGAACTCTATTTGGTCAAAATCATCAAATTGAGCATTGGCAATGATTTTATTAGTTAAATGTCCTAAGAGCTCTATGCTCGCCTTTTCCAACTTTTTACGAGCATTTGCCTTGTTTAGTATATCCTCTTTTGTAATTCCAAACGCCTTATCCATTGAAGCCGCGAAACTTTTCTGAAACTCAAATGAGCGAGGGATATCACCATAATCTACCCTTGAAATATAAGCGGATTGCAACTCAATGTTTTTAATTCCTTTTTTCGGGTGAGAGAAATAAATGTTTGGCTTGTTATTCTCGTTTTGGTCTGGTATTTGAACTTTGTTTCTCTTATAATTCGTAAATAAATACCCTGATGTCAATAAAGCATTGTCTTTATAATCATCCTTAAATTGCGGTTCTGGCATACGCAAAATCCTGCCGACCGTTTGTGTATAAAAAACTTCTTTTTTAATTTCTCTAAACATCACCAACACACAAGCCCTCGGACAATCCCAACCCGTGCCGGCCGCTTGTTTGAAAAGCATAAAATCAACATCATCATCATTCTCGGTTACTAATTCCATGTTTTCTTGACGACCGTCAAACCATTTCGCTATTTTGGTATCTTCTACGCCTTTCTTTCTTAAATAATCACAAACTACTTTTTCTTTGGTTTTATCTACTCCGTTTTCAATCAAACTCTTATCATCGTTTGGCAACTGTATAAGCATTAACGGATTGATATTTTTACCCATTCTCTCCAATTCTTCCTTAATTTTTTCTCGTTTAGCCATTCCCAAATCCAAAAGCACTTCATCTAAATCCCTGCCTTTATATTTTCGTAAATCTTCATCGGTTTGGACAAGTATTCTTTCTTTTATTAAACCTTCGCCAACCACATCGTCTCTTAAAACTTCTAAAAAACTCTTATTTCTATATGCTTCCAATTCATCGTCTTGATCAGGAGTAGCGCTTATGTGAAGAATAATTTTTGGATTGATTTTATCAATTTCGTTCTTGGCTAAATCCATGCCTTTATTTTTGTGGGACTCGTCAATAATCAAAATAATTTCTCTGCCGTCTTTTTGAGTGTTTTCCAAAAAATCTTCCCAATAACAACCACTCTCTTTTCTCAATATTTCATCATCAGGACGACGCAAAACTCTGTTGTCAGCGCTCTTTGAAACTATCTTCTGCCAGTTCAAAAACAAAATATCATTTTCATATAGTTTTCCTCTGTTTATATCGTTGACTGTTACCAAGTTATTTTCAAGATTATTTTCAAAATACCGCATAAACTTATCTCTACTTTGCATTGCCAAATCATCGTTAAAAGTAATCCAAATAAACGCCTTGTCTCGCTTCCACTGTGGCAAGTGATTAAGCCCGCGCACAAAATTGGCAACCATAAAAGTTTTGCCACTTCCTGTCGGCGACTTAAATACCAATGGAATTTTTCTTTTGTCTTGTTTCCAAATTCGAACAAACATTTCCAGTAAATCCTCAACCGCTTTTTTTTGAAATCGTAATGAATTAAAAACTTCCATATTAAATTAGATTGTATATTTGTTTGTATATCTCAATAATTGGTTGAGGGATTGTTTTTATTCGGATATTGTTTAGCCCTTCAAAATCATCAAACATCCCTTCGTCTTCCCAACTGAAAATATATACCGAAACATCTTTTTTTAATTTTTTCACTTCTTTTACAAAATCATCAAGTTTATCCATCTCTTCCTTAAAGTATACAGCAGTATATTGATCTTTGTTCTCAAAAACCTGCATATACTTATCCTGCCTGACCAAATCAAAAGTATTTTCGGCTATCGCTAAAAGTTCGCCAGCATTATGAGCGAGCTCTATTTTGTCTTTATCTGTTACATCTAAGATGTTGTTTTTGCCAACAAAGGCAGTTTTATAAAAAACGACTCCATTTCCATAATCTCTTACAACACGTTTAACTCTTGGATAACAAATATCAGACATTATTTTATTTGTTTGTCCATTTACCACCTCATCGTTATTTGTAACTAAGAGAACTTGTCTATTTCCTCCATCTTCTTCATTCTGCAAGACTACTGCTTCAGCGGTAGTCCCAGAACCAGCAAAAAAATCTAACACAACGGAATTTTTATTTGGGTATAATTTAATTATTCGCTTAATTAGTGAAAGGGGTTTTTGCGTTGTAAAACCAATATACTCACCAGAACCACCTTGCAATGCTTTGATCTCGTCATCAATCCAAATGTCTGATAACATTCGCCCCTCTGTCTCATTTAGATATTTCTTTAATCTATATTGACCGTTTTTTGTTTTGTATATCCTGTTTTCATTCCACCATTTTTCTAATGTCTCTTTTTTATACAACCATTGTTCATCTACGCCGTGAAAATCAAAACTCTTTCTTTTTTCACTTCTTTGTGTACCGCCTGCAATAATGGCTACTGTCTGATATGTTTCACGGCCGTCACCATCATTATATCTAAAAGAACTACGATATTTTTCATCAATACCACCAGCAAACTTATTTAGTGATAATTTTTCAATATTTTTTGCGTAAACAAGGACAAATTCGTGCTGATTACCAAGAGAACTTGCTTGTGATTTTGGGCTATTAGTTTTTTTCCAAACAATTATATTTACAAAATTACTTCCACCATAAATCTCATCACATAAAAGTTTTAACTGTGCGAACTCATTATCATCAATACTGATAAAAATAATTCCAGTTTCTTTCATAACATCCCGTGAAATTTCCAGTCTTTTTCTCATAAAAGACAACCAATAGCTATGTCTGTATGGATGGTCTTTTGGCACTTCTGTCCCGTCTGGAAACTTATCCAAAATCCTTTTGTCTTTATACTTGAAGCCATCTGAACCTGTATTATAAGGCGGATCTATGTAAATAATATCAACCTTTCCTTTATGGGTGTAATTCAAACAAGTAAGGGCGTGATAATTATCACCCTCAATCAAAATATGAGTTGGTTTATCATCTTTACTTTTAATCGCCAACTCTGGTACTTCTTTCAATATTGGAAGTTTATTTTCTACATCATCCTCAAACGCTTCAGGAACATCCATCCAAACCAAACCATACTTTTGTCTCTTCAAATTTTTTTTGAGGCGTTCGATTTCCTTTTCAAGACGGACTATTCTGTTGTCTTTTTCTTGGATCAAATTATTCTTGTTCTCGCGTTTTTTTGATGGCATAAAATTATTTAATCATTTTTAAAAACTCTTCCTCTGACAAAATCTTCACTCCCAACTTCTTCGCCTTATCAAACTTCGACCCCGGCTCTTCGCCGACGATAACCCCAGTCGTTTTTTTACTAACCGATTCAATAGGATCAGCACCCAAAACCCGGAGTTTAGCTTTGGCTTCATCACGACTCATGGAGGCGAGCGTGCCAGTAAGAACATAAGTTTTCCCAGTCAGCGGAAGATTATTTTTTGGCGGAGCTTCGCGAGTAACTGTTACGCCGTTCTTTAAATAATCCTCGATCATTTTTTTATTATGAGACTCGGCCAAAAAAGAAATAATACTGTCAGCCACGACTTCGCCCACTTGCGGAATGGTCACAAAATCCTCACGCGAAGCCGAAAGAAAATTCTCGAGTGTACCGAAATGAACGGCCAAATCTCGCGCCGTTTCTTCGCCAACATTCTTTATACCAAGAGCGAGGACAAAACGCGAGAGAGAAATCTTTTTCTTGGCTTGAATTTCCTCAACCAGCTTGCTTGAAGAGACCTCGGCAAAGCGTTCTAGACCCAATAAATCTTCGACCTCAAGGGTGAACAGGTCTGGTGGCGCTTGAACAATATTGTTATCCATGAGCAAAGTTACGGTTTGTGGACCGAGATAATCAATTCCAAAAGCTCGAGCCGCGTAAAGCACTCGCTCGCGGTCTTGGGCATAACAATGACGATTGGTACAAACCGTAGCCACCTCGCCCTCGCGCCGTTCGACGGGAGAATCACAGACCGGACATTTTGATGGAACGCGAATCGCCTTAGCATCTTTCGGTCGCATTTCCTTCAGAACGCTTTTAATTTTTGGAATAATATCACCGGCCTTATAAATAATAATCGTGTCGCCGATTTTTACTCCCAGCCGCTCGATTTCGTCGAAGTTGTGAAGCGAAGCGTGCTTGACGGTTGTTCCGCCAAGCCAAGTCGGTTTGACCACAGCCACGGGAGTGAGCGCGCCGGTGCGGCCGACAAACCATTCGACGTCTTCGACAACCGTCGTAACCTCCTCGGCCGGAAATTTCCAAGCGACCAAACCGCGCGGCGTCTTCCCGACCACTCCGAGTTGTTCGAAAGCCGAATTGTCGTTAACCCGAACCACCATGCCATCGATCCAGTAATCAAGTTTATCGCGCCGTTTTTGCATGCGCTCCCAAAACTCGTTCACTTCAAACACCGAGCTGACCAATCCACCCTCGGGATTAACCTTAAAACCAATAGCTTTTAAGATTTCCCATTCCTTATCATGTGTTTTTTGGCCAAGATCAGTCACAATATCCCAAGCAAAAAACGATAATCCTCGCCCAGCCGCAATTTTCGGATCAAGCTGGCGAAGACTGCCAGCCGCGGCATTGCGCGGATTGGCAAAAACCGACTTGCCTTCTTTTTTCATTTGCTTGTTGAATTTTTCAAACTCTTTTACCGGAAAAAATACCTCACCACGCACCTCGAATTCGCCCTTAGAAGGATCTCTGATTCCAAATTTATCACCAATTTCATTTAGACGAAGCGGAATTGCCTCGATTGTCTTAATGTTCGAGGTAATATCCTCGCCAATCTCGCCATCGCCGCGCGTGGCCGCGGTTTGCAAAACTCCATCCTCGTACCGAAGCGAAATAGCTAAACCATCGAGTTTAACCATGCAAAAAACCTCTGGTTTTTCTTGACCGATTTTCTCGACAATTTTGCGATACCAATCGGCAAACTCGTCCGGCGTAAAAACATCCTCAATCGAAAGCATGCGTGTTTTGTGCTTGATCTTTACAAATTTATCCAAGGCCTTACCCCCCACGCGTTGAGTCGGCGAATCAGAAGTGATCAAATCAGGAAACTGTTGTTCAAGTTGATAAAGCTCGTGTTTAAGCGAATCCAAAGCCGCGTCGGAAATTTCTTGCCGATCTAAAACATGATATTGGTAGCGATGGTGGTTAATGGAATCGCGCAATTTTTCGATTCTAACCTTGACTTCCGCCTTGTTCATACGAAAACCATTATAACAAAAAACCCCGCCTCTCGCGAGAGGCGGGGCGAAGATTGCCAGGGAAACCCTGGCTAGAGATGAGCTTCGTCATTGGCCAGATGACGCATAACTAAGGTAACCAAGGCAAGAATGATCGTCAGACCAAGGCCGATCGCCACCAGCCAGTCGAGGTGAAAAAAAGCGGCAAGGCTCATGACCAGAAAGGCCAGCAAGGTAGCGACGCCGAATCGTCGAAAAGCTCGTTCGAGCCGGCTGAGAGGCGTTGACTCAAAAGTATTGGTTCCTAAAGCTCGAGAACTCATCTGACTTCCTCCTCTTGGAAATAGGATTTTGCAAGCTTAACAAAAGAAAGAAAAAAAGTAAAATAAAAAGCCCTGTCTCGTTCGAGAGGGAAAGAAAAAACCAGCAGGGCGAACCGTGCCGGTATTGAGAGGTAGGGCGTACGACTAGAAGAACTCTCTGAAGACCTCGTCGAACAGCTCGGGGGTGGCGGATACCTGTCCGCCGACGTAAGGATCGGTCCGATTGAAAACAAACTGGCTCTGTCCGGGGTCGACGTTGCTGGTGACCCCGCCCGCCTCCTTCAGGATCAAAACCGGAGCAGCCAGATCCCATTCGTGCAACTTCGACCTGTTGAAACTAGCATCAATCGCTCCACAGGCAACCAGGCACATCTTGTAGCCGCATGAACCAATACCCAGAAGATGCAAGTGTGGATGGCCGTCCATTTCACTCTTCTTCGTGTGTGCCCGGCTAGTTCCCACCCGGGCATACTTCCACGTCGACCTTCCACTGACGTGAATCTTATCATCGTTCAAATAGGCTCCTTGGCCGCGGATTGCTGTGAACATCTGATCGCGGGCTGGATTAAAGACCAGACCAACCATCGGCATGTTATCGACCAGGTAGCAGATGAGGATGGTGAAGTAAGGAATCCCATCAATAAACTCTTTCGTCCCATCAATAGGATCAACGACCCACACGCTTCGCTTGGTAAGCCGCGCCGGATCGTCTGCCGTTTCCTCGCTCAACCACCCGGCTTCAGGGTCGATGGCTAGTAGACGCTCACGCAAGAAAGTGGTGATTTCTAAATCTGCCGCGGTCACTGGATTATCGACATCTTTGAGCCATGTCTTTGGATCCCTGCGGAAGTAGCGCATGGCAATCTGCCCAGCCTCGCGCGCCGCTTCCTCCATTGCCGCAAGAAGGTCGTTGAACTCATTCATTTCTCTTTCCTCCTTTTTGATGAATCTGTGTCCGTGGGTGATTTGGCGGACTAGAAACGGTAGCAAAAAAAGGGGAAAAGGTCAAGGGTCAAAAGGATCGCGTTTAAAAAAACACACCAATAGCGCACCTCTTGACTTTTCCCCTATTTCTGATATTCTATCTTCTTCATCGAGACTTCTCTCGAGAAGCAAGGAGGTGCCATGTTTCTCAATATCCTCATTGTTGGCCTCCTGGCCGCGGCCGGAACCGACGAAGCAACCACGCCTTGGCCACCGCCAGAAGGTATGGTAGAGATCATTCAGGAATCGGGGAGGGTTGTCGTGCCCATCCCTGTCTCAACAAACCCCGTCTCAACCGTCCCTACCATAGTCACGCCGCCGCTCAAACCGGTATACGCCAGGCTGGTCTCCATCGATGCTGTTCGCAGACACGTTCCAAAGCTTGAGGAAAGATTCTGGTCTGCCAGATGTCACGACGAGCCGTGGGAAGAGTGGTGCGCCACTGACTGCTTCGCCTACCACGAAAACGGCAGATGGTGGTTCACGGCCGATTCGAACCATCACGAATACACTGAAATGTGCCAGTTGGCTTATCCGGAAACCCGATAACCACTGATCACAATGACGCCTATCGACGTCTTCACTAGAGTCCTTCGCCATCTGTGGCGGGACTCATTTTTTTAAAGAAAAAAAGTAAAATAAAAAAACCGCAGCTTAACTGAGATGAAAAAAATGAAAATAATTATTCAACCGAACAAGCCCCGGCCTTCATGCCTTCCGGGGTGGCGCAATTTAAACCTCTTTGCAGCCCGGCCAAAGGAATGGCATGTTCAAGTTCAAACTGAATCACGTATGCCCCGCCGTCTTTAATCGCCAAATAACAAAAAGCATTAGCCACTCCGCCGCAAGACGATAATCCGCTAAGGCCGGCATCGGGCGCGGCTGGCACGGTTTTAATCAAAACCCCTTCGGTCGTGGCATCGCAAGCGGACTGAAAACCAACCATGGTTAAACAACCGGCCGAACCAAAACCCAACGAAGCGACTTCTTCGGTTATTGGATAACCGTTCCTGACCACAAAAAAATTTTCCAATGCTGATTGAGTTTGTCTAAGATTGGAAAGCCGCACGGCATCGCGCGTATTGGCTCGAGCCGAAGAAACAGCCACGGCCGATAAGGTGCTGATTAAACCGATAACTGCCACGACAATTAAAATTTCAATCAGAGTGAGACGTTTTTGATCAGTCATATTAATTTGCTAATTTGTTCCGCGAGTTCGTGCGGGGTGATTTGACTTTTAAGAAAATATTTGTCCGCTCCGGAAAGAAGCGCTTCGCGGATACTTTCACGATCGCCTAAACCGGTCAGGACGACGATGGGAACGGTTTTGGCCGCTGCTTGCTGACGCAGATCTTTGATCCATTTTAAGCCGGCTTTTTCTTCCAAAGCGACATCAACAATTATTATATCAGGAAAAGCTCGTTTAATCTTTTTTTCGGCTTCGGAAAAATTTTTTACCACCTTGGTTGCCCCTTTGTGCAAGGCAAAATGACGGGCGCAGATTTGAGCAAAAAAATCATCCTCTTCGACCATTAAAATTGTTAATTTGCGCGGCATAATTAGTCCATTTCGCGCATGGCGAGGCCAATGGCCACGGCCAACCTGGGACCGATTTCGTCAAGCGCCGGACGAAGCTCCTCGGGAGTAACGACTCGCGCCCAAGGGTCGCCGACATAAACATTGACGTTCATGGCTTTGGTTAACTCTTCAATCAATGAAGGCAAATGAGCCGAACCGCCGGTTAAAATAATTTTTTCGATTTTTTTGCCATCGGTTAATTCCATTCTAGTGAATGACTCGGCAGCAAATTTTATTTCGTTTAACATGGGTTGCAAAATCGAACCAAGAACGTTTGCCAGACTATTACCAGGTGAATTGACTTCGGGCATGGTGCCCAAATCTTGTTTAAAACGTTCGGCCTCGGCTTCGGAAACTTTTAATTGCTCCATGATTTTTTTAGTAACCGTACCGCCGCCGACATTAATGCTGCGAGTCAAAAACGGCGCGCCCTTTTCCACAATCGTCAGGTTGGTGCGTTCATAACCCATGTCGACAATCATAACCGTGCTTTTATCTTTTCCGACTAAAGCGCGAATTAAAGCAAAAGCCTCAGTATCAAGAGCAATCAATTCGATTTTCGCCAGTTTAAAAATTTCAATATACTTTTGCACTAAAGACTTGGCCGCTCCAGTAACCAAAACTCGAACATAACTATTGGAAGTGGGAAGTGGGAGATTGGAAGTTGGAGTTGGCTTGGGTGGTTTAATTGGATCAATAAAAGTTGAGTAAGTAATCATTTCCTCAAGCGGCATGGGGGTGAGTTTTTTGACCTGCTCGTTGACCGCGGCTTTGATTTCCCTCTCATCTTTACCGCGCGGCACCGCGACAATGGCCGAAAAAACGCTCGAGAGCGGCAAAGCGGCAATCGCCCTAACCGAAGTCATGCCGGATTGTTTGCAAATCTTTCCGATCAACTCAGCCGTGTTTTTAACGTTATCTAACGGATGCAAAGGTTCGCCGACTTCGCGCTCGGAATAACCGTAAGTAATAAGCCGCCCGCGGCCTTTTTCATTCATAAGCTCGACAATCTTAACCCCGCCGGCTCCGATGTCGATGCCTAAATAATTTTTGGTGTTTTTTTTGCCAAAGCCGAACATAGCTTGCTTCGCCGAATCCAGCTGAGCTGGAGAAGGCGAGTGTGTTTATTATAGCACATCTTGGGGGTTTAAAGGGTGGAAGGGGGGTGTGGAAAAAACCAAAACCCGCCCCTCGATTAACTCGGGACGGGATTGGTTGGTGTCGGCTTTAATTGGTGGACTCGGCGGGAATTGAACCCGCGACTCCTGGTGACAAACAAGGCGAGGTTACCACTACCTCCACGAGCCCGTAACCGACATTTTTACAAACAAAATAACTCCTTGGGTTTTTTCATTTTCCCCTTGGAGTTATTTGTTGACACCAGGAGTCAGATTCTGACTTCAGAACCTCACCTTGTTAATTCTATTCCATCATAAAATAACTTTTTTGTCAACCGTAACCTGTGGATTACTTTTCCTACAACCCCAATTCCTCCAACAACTGCTTCTGCTGCCTCGACAAATTCCTGGGCGTCAGGACTTTTACCAAAACAATATGATCGCCCCGACCGCGACGAGAGGGAATGCCTTTATCGCGCAAACGAAATTCGGTGTGTGATTGCGTGCCGGACGGAATCTTCAAATCAACTTTTCCGCTAACCGTTTCCACTTCAACCGTTCCGCCAAGCGCGGCCGTGGTAAAACCGATCGCGACTTCGGAACGAATATCAAAACCATCGCGTACGAATCGCTCATCGCCGCGCACCCGCAGGCGGACATACAAATCACCCGACTGGCCGCCTTTAATTGCCTCGCCTTGGCCGTTGAGACGCAAAGTATTGCCATTATCAACTCCGGCCGGAATATCAACCGTCAGGGTCTTTTTATTTTTTTGCAAACCAGAGCCGCGACAATCGCCGCAAGTTTTTTCTGGCGTCTCGCCTGCCCCATCACAAACTGAACACAAAACCTTACTCTGAATTGCCCCGAGAATTGTTCGTTGAACGCGAACCTGATAGCCGGCTCCATTACACTCGCCGCAAGTTTTCATTTTACTGCCCGGTTCAGCGCCAACTCCGCCGCAACGCGCGCAGCTTTCTGTTTTATTAAAAACCACATCTTTAGAAGCGCCAAAAATGCTTTCCTCGAAAGTCAAAGTCAAATCAACTTGCAAATCTCGACCTCGAGAAGTTCGTTTGGCCCGACGCCCCCCGCCAAAACCAAAAGCATTGCCAAACATTTCACCCAAGTCGCCGATATCGCCAAAGTCAAAGTTTATTCCGCCGTGGCTGAAACCGCTAAAACCGCCACCCGGAAAACCTTGCGCTCCGTCAAACGCCGCCGAACCGAATTGATCGAATTGCTGACGCTTTTCCGGATCGCCGAGAATCTGATAAGCCTCGTTGATTTCCTTAAACTTGGCCTCATTGCCGCCAGCCTTGTCCGGATGATGTTGGTGCGCCAAAACCCGGAAGGCTTTTTTAATTTCTTCCGCGGAGGCGTTTTTGTTTACACCTAAAATTTGATAGTAGTCTTTGGACACATGGTTATTTAATTGTTTTTATAGCATGCTCTTCAAGAAGCCGTCGTAAATTAGCTTCAGGTAGACCTAAATAAATTCCCGGCTCCAATTTTTCATTTAAAAAAGCCTTTTCGTTAATTTTTAAAGCCTCTTTAATTCCTTGAAGAGCGTAATTGATTCCGCCACTAATTTTAGTTACGTCATTACCTTCTTTATCCATAATATCTAAAATCTCGTCGGTTATTTTTTCTAATTCAGAATGAATATCTTTTCCACCAGAATCTATTATTGATAAAATACGTTGCGGAATTAAAACCACCGCATAAGCTTCGGTTTGAATATCTTTTTCATTCGGAAATCTTACACTCACCGAAGTTTTAACCTTCACACCAATATCTAAATCGGAATTTAACCCTTCTTGGTAATTTTCGGCAATTCGCGAAAAAAGTGCAATAATCATTTTTCTTGCCTCCGCCTTATTTTTTGGCTTGCGCATAGACTCGGCCAACCAATAAAAATCGGCTGGCGGCTGTTCAATACCAAAATCATGAATACGCTTATATGATAAGGGCATGGTATCGGCTGAAAAAATAAAAGCTTTCGATGGAATTTTTAATCGTGAATCTTTTAACAAAAACTCCGCTTTGACTCTGGCAACTTCGGAAGTTGCTCCCGAACCTCTAGGATCAAGCATCATTCGATCATATGAATCAATAGCTGTTGTTTCTATTTCATCAGGAACAGCGCAAGCGATTATTTTTTCACGAGCAAAACCCACTGCCTCCAAACCTCTTCGTCGACTTTCTGAACTCGAGGCCAAAAAAACCGGAGCTTTCAACCATTCTCTTATTTTTCTTTCAATTTTTTCAGTAACTTCGGCTTCTCCTTCGAACGACAAGATTGAATTTTCTATAGACATAATTAGTTGTCTGAACTGCCGTGCCCGCCATAGCTCGCCTCGAGCGACGGCGGGGGATTATTGGAATTTTGAGGATTATTAATTGTCTTTAATTGTCTGAACCTTGCCGTGCCCTCCGTAGTCCAGCGTAGGAGGGATTCAAAGGATTAAAATGATTTCCTTGATTTTTTGTCGCCGGTCAACAAAATCCTTTTAATCCTAGTAATCAAGAAAATCCACCTTCGCTAGGTTGCTTCGGTGGACTCGTCAGGGTTCAGACAGCCAACCAAAAATCCCTCAAATCCTTTAATCCCATCCTCCGTCGCTCGTGGCGAGCTATGGAGGACTCAGTAAATCCCAGTTCAGACAATAACGCCACCTAATTCTTCTTCTCCAACGCCACACCAATAAATAAAAAAATCATTACCACGGCCAACATGGCGGTGACAAAGTGCCAGTCAGCGGCCGTGGCTAAGGCTTTGTAGTAACCCGGGCAAAGTTCTTTGCTCGGGATTGCTTCCATTGAACAATCACCGGCCTTAATCGTTGATTGAAAAAACCATGACTCGATCGAAATCGATTCTTCTGTTGCTGAAGCCATAATTATTCATCTTTCTTTTCTTTAAATTCAGCATCAACCGGGCCGTCTTGTTTGGGCGGTTCTTGAGGTGGCTGCTGCGCCTGACCTTGCTGGTACATTTTGGTGGCCACTTTTTGCGCCGCATTAGTCAAATCATCAGCCGCTTTTTTGATAGCTTCATGATCATCGCCGTCTTTGATTTTTTTGAGGGCTTCGATTTTTTCTTCGACTTCTTTTTTCTCTTCAGCAGTAATCTTTGCCTGCCCTGAGCCTGTCGAAGGGTCACCAGCCTCCTTGAGCATTTTTTCCGAAGTATAAATCATGGTCTCGGCCATGTTTTTGTGTTCAATCTGCTCGCGCTTTTTGGCATCTTCAGTGGCGTGCGCTTCGGCCTCATGCTTCATGCGCTCGACTTCGTCTTTGTTTAAACCGGTCGAAGCGGTAATGGTAATACTCTGCTTCTGATTCGTCGCTTTGTCAGTCGCCGAGACGCTCAAAATCCCGTTCGCATCAATGTCAAAAGAAACTTCGACTTGCGGAATACCGCGCGGGGCTGGCGGCAAACCTGACAACATGAATTTACCCAAAGTTTTATTATCAGCCGCCATCGGACGCTCGCCTTGCAGCACGTGAATTTCCACGCTCGGCTGATTATCGGCCGCGGTGGAAAAAGTCTGCGACTTGGAAGTCGGTACTGTGGTGTTGCGAGTGATTAAAGGAGTCATGACGCCGCCAAGTGTTTCAATACCAAGCGAAAGCGGCGTGACGTCAAGCAGTAAAACATCTTTGACTTCACCAGCCAAAACGCCACCTTGTACAGCCGCGCCAATAGCGACAACCTCGTCAGGATTAACACTAATGTTCGGTTTTTTACCGAAAAATTCTTCAACTTTTTTCAAAACCAAAGGCATGCGGGTCATACCGCCGACCATAACGATTTCTTCAATATCTTTTTTGTCAAGTTTAGCATCGCGCAACGCTGCCTCGACCGGCCCGAAAGTTTGGAGAACTAAATCCATGACCAATTCCTCAAGCTTGGCGCGGGTCATGTTCAAAGCCAAATGTTTTGGACCGTTAGCATCGCTCGTAATAAACGGCTGATTGATTTCGGTTTGTTGGGTTGTCGACAATTCAATCTTGGCTTTCTCGGCCGCGTCTTTAATACGCTGAAGAGCCAACGGATCTTTCGACAAATCAATCCCCTCTTGTTTTTTGAACTCGCCAATAATCCAATCAATAAGAATGCGATCAAAATCATCGCCGCCAAGATGAGTGTCGCCATTGGTCGACTTAACTTCAACCGTGTCCGCGGAAACGTCGAGAACAGAAACGTCGAAAGTGCCGCCGCCCAGATCGTAAATCAAAATTTGCTGGCCGACTTTTTTATCAAACCCATAAGCCAAAGCCGCGGCTGTCGGTTCGTTGATAATACGCTTAACGGTGAGACCGGCAATTTCACCGGCGGTTTTAGTCGCGGCGCGTTGAGCGTCGTCGAAATATGCCGGCACGGTAATAACCGCGTCAGTAATTTTCTCGCCCAACTTTTCTTCGGCATCTTCCTTAAGCTTGCGCAAAATTATGGCTGAAATTTCTTCCGGCGTCTGCTCCTTGCCGCCCATAATAATGGCCACACCCTCGCCGCGACGCTGAATTTTGTATGGCAAAACCTTGAGGTCGCGTTGTACCTCGGCATCCTCCCAACGGCGACCGATAAGACGTTTAATGGAATACAAAGTGTTCTCCGGATTTGTAACCGCCTGACGCTTAGCTGTGGCGCCCACCGTGCGCTCGCCGGATTTGGAAATAGCGACAACCGACGGCGTAGTGCGCGCGCCTTCTTTGTTTTCTAAAACCTTTGGCTGTCCGCCTTCAATGACAGACATGCAGGAGTTGGTTGTGCCGAGATCGATACCGAGTATTTTGGACATATGTTTTTATGGGGGGGGTTAAAGGGGTTTAAGGGGTGGAAAGAGTTAAAGGGGATTTTTTTATGGTTCAAGATTAAAGATTGAACCGTACTTTTTCCAAAAATCCTGATTAGTTTCGTTTTCATCTATCCATTCAAGAAAAGAGTCCAACAAATCATCTTCTTCAACCAAATTTTTATTTTTTCCGGAATTTTTCCAATCATCATAAAACTCCGAATTCTGAAATCTTTTAAACATTGTTAAATTTTCTTCATGCCAATTCTCTTCCTCTTGATCCGCCCACCAATTATCCCAATATTCGTCGTTTCCAGTGGCAAAAGAATCAAAGCCTGGTCGCCGCTGCCAATATAAAACGAGGCCGCCGGAACAATAACTTTTATAAGCAAAGTCTCTTAAAAAAGTTATGGCATCTTTTTTTAATTCTGGTCTTTTCTTTAAGGCTACCCACAATCTTCTAAGAGCAAATAAGCTAGCTTCTCTCTCGCTTCTTAATATCTCGGCAATATCAGGATCTAAACCGGTCAGCTCATCAAATTTGCCAGCCTGTTTCTTTAAATCGTATTGATGATGTCCAAGTTCGTGCGCTAAAGTTAACAGGTTACGAGGCGAAAACGGGTCACCAAAAAGGAAAATATCTTTTGACTCACCGTTGTGAACAATACATCCTTTAAAAATTTCCGCACTTGGAAGAAAAAATATTCTGGAACCGGCTGGCAAAAATCGGGCTGTATCTATTTCAGTTCCACTCATTTTAAAAACAAGTCTTTTAGTATAAACCCAATGATCGACATTGTTTTTATTTTTACTAATCGGATTCCATTCTAGCGACCCAAAAAGTTCTAAAATTTTTTTCTTTATCTCTTCGTCAACAGTTTCGGTTGCAAAATTAACATTATAAAAATCGTCGTCGGATTTAACTTCAACTGGCCCCGGGGCTGCTAGATCAGCGTTACCAAACGGTTCAGCTAATCTTTTATTAGCCTCGCTGATTTCTTCTTCCTTGTCCCTGGTTTCTTTGTTAACTTGAATGGCTTCGTTAAAAAATTTTTGTGTTTCAATAGCCATATTTTTCTATTCGTTACGAGCAGCAGAAAAATCCACCACTCCGGAAAGCCCGGGCACCAAATCGAAAATCTTCTTTTTGTTTTCTTCATTGCCCACAATGACGCAACTAGCGACGCCGAAGCGGTCTTTTTGACCCATTAGGGTTTTAGCTCTTAATAAATTTGTTCTAATCGCGCCTTCTGAGGCACCCGACTCGTCGGCGTAAAGAATCAGCGAGAGTTCGAGCGGTTTTCCGCCATTGCTTTTTTTGCCTCGTCTGTTCAACTCCTCTAAGGCCGCAAAAAAAGTTGAACCATCAAGTCGGTTAAACAACATTCTGACGTCATCGCTGGTGGTTTCCAAAGGTTTTTCAAAGCGCTGCTTAAGAAGCGAACTTAATTGCGGGTCTAAAATTTTGTTTAGATTAAATTCGCGATTTGTTTCGAACATATTTTTTCTAAGAGAGGTTAAAAAATTAAAAAATCAATCCTTCGAATAATTTTTTAAGAATTTCTGGAATTTTTTTGCTGGGTTCTGGTTCAGTATCGGGGAGGAGGTTGGAAAGTTTTTCATCGAGTTCTGGGTAAAATTTAAAACATTCGGCAAAAAACTTTTTTATGTACATTCGGGCGTCGGCTGGTTCCATAGCTTCGTAAGCGGCGTCGTTGAGATGTCTATCCCCGCCCATCTCTTTTTCAAAGGCGTCACGAAAAAAATAATAATCAGATTCAGCCACCGAATCTTCAATCTTAGGTTCCGAATGGTCGCCAACATTGAACTCGACATTAAGAACATTGATCAAAATTTTTGTTTCATCGGACAAATAATGAAAATTTTTAGAAAAATCTTGCAAGGGGGAATAAATTCCATCGAAATCAAAAAACCGGGAAAAAATTTCCTTAGTTTGATCGCTTTCCATAAACATCTGCCAAAAAAATCTGAAAAGATAAAGATTATCAGGACCTCTTTCTGTTGGAGAGAGAAAGGGCTTCAAGGTTTCAAAAAATTTTTGTAACCAAGCCTCAACTTCGGTTTTACTGGCAGCTTTCGCTAAAAAAATTTCTTCTTGAATTTCAGCAATAGGCGGAGCCAACTCTAGGCCAAAACAAGTAAAACAAGTGTTGTCATACGGCGACAAAGAATGGTCGCGAAGATACTGCTGCCGCTCGGCCACCAAAGCCGGATATTCGCTTAGCGGCAATTCACCTAATATCATAGAATGTTCGACTCCGGAAAAAGCGTGGGTAAAGGCGGTAATTTGATAACCGAATTTAATTTTCGCCGCGGCCACATCAATACCTAAGGCAGACAAACTTTCAATCGCTTGAATAATTCCTTGTCTTTCTTCCTTCATTTGTTGTTCTCGAAGTTCGACTTTGGTTTTTTGTGCATCAAAAGAGTAATTTTTATCTCGCTGGGCTTGAATAATCGGGATATTGCTTTTCAAAACCCGCTTGATTGCTTCACTTTCCGCAATCGGTTCCAATATGTCGCCATGGCCTTTTTCAGTTGCCATATTAAAGAGAATTAATAATCACTTTGGCCGGAAAAACCACTTTGCCGTTAATTTTCCAACCGCGCTGCACAACCTCAAGAATAATTTGATCTTCCATTTCCGCTTCACGACGACTGCCAGCCGACTCATAAAGTTCCGAATCGAATTTTTCTCCAGTGCCTTCAAACGGCTCGGCGCCCAGTTCTTTGAGGGAATTTTCCAATTGATTTTTAATCATCAGAATTCCACTAACCCAAGCTTCGGCGGTTTTGTCATCAAGATGCGGCCGGTGTTTGGCGGCTTGTTCAAAATTATTCATGACCGGCAAAAGATGCAAAAGCAACTCAACCGCCGAAGCCCGACGCATGTCGCCGCGTTCGCGCGCCAAATCTTTTTTGAGATTATCGTAATCGGCGAGGGCGCGCTTCCAGCCGGCGAGGTAGTCGTCTTTTTCGGCTTGAAGGGTGGTAAGGGGGTTAGGGGGTAAGGGGGTGTTGGTTTGTTTTTGATCTTCGATTTTTTGCGGTTTATCGGTCATAATTGTCTAGAACTATGATTAAAATGATTTATTGATGAACTATGATTTGGCGGTTTTTTTCATGACTCTTTTAAACTCCAAACGTCTGGCGCCAAAATTAATCAATAATCCAATTTCCATTTTGTAGGCCTCTAAATAATTTATCGCTTGTGCCAAATGAACATCTTCCAAGTTGATTAACGCTTTAATTTCCACCATTATTTTATCTTCAACGAAAAAGTCAACTCGCCTTGTTCCAATTTTTCTACCTTTATACTCAACATCCATTTCGTGTTCTCTGATAAAAAATAAACCTCTGTCCGCCATTTCTATTGCAAACGCTCTTTGATAAATGACCTCCTGAAAGCCGTTACCCAAAGTTCGATGAACCTCGATCGCAGCGCCGATTATTTCTGCGGTCAGTTCAGAATATTTATAATTTTCATTTATTGCGCCGCCATTAATCATAGAAATCATTTAAATCATGTGGATCATAGTTCAAGACAACCGATATAACGCTACCCTAATCATTTGAATCATTTAAATCAGACGAATCATAGTTCAAGACAATCAATCTTCCTCCCCATCCAAAATCCCTTTTGCTTCCTCAATTAGAGACAAATTCTTTTTGTAATTCATACGAAGCGGACCGAGCAGACCAAGAAAACCCACAGTATTGTTTGGCAAACGGTATTTGACGAGAATCGCGGTCATGTCATCGCCAAAAGGATTTTCGCTGCCGATCATGACTTGCGGTTCGGAAGAAACTTGGTCAAAAATTTCCGCGGCCACTTCGTCAAAACGATCGACCATGGAGGACAAACTTTTTAACATTTCCAAATCGCGAAAATCGGGTTTTTGAAAAAGATTGGAAACCCCGGTGTAATAACTGCGATGCGGACCAAAGGCCACGATGGCGGTTTCGCCGGAAAGATCGACTAAAGTTTTGGCCATTAATCGCAAAGTCGATTCGTCGTCATCGGCTGAAGACACGGCTTGACGTAATTTGGAATCGTTTTTGGAAACGCGTTTTGACTGAACAAAAGTCCGCAAATAATGCTCATAAGCTTTTTCAGTGGGAATGCGACCGGCCGAAGGGTGTGGCGAACGCAAGTAACCCTCGTCTTCCAAAGCCATCATTTCGTTACGAATAGTGGCCGGTGAAATATCAAAACCACAATTTTCGCACAAATACCTTGAACCAACCGGCTGGGCCGTCCGAATATATTCTTCAATTATGGCGCGCAAAATGCGCTCTCTACGAACATCCATAAAAAATTAGCACTCCTATTATAAGAGTGCTAATTTATGGTGTCAAGCCCTTATAAAGCGATAAGCAAATAAAATCTAGGTTCTTCCGACTTTCTTATGGGTAAGTCGGTTCGCGACAGTGTCTCCCCCCACCCCGACCCTCCCCCGTATGCCATAAACAGAAGGGCATGCGTGGGAGGGAGAAGGTGACAGAAACTCTGATATCATAATTGTACTAACACTATCTCTCCCTCCCACGTATGTCTTTTTATCTTTCATACGGGGGAGGGTCGGGGTGGGGGCTGATACTGGCTTGGGAGGTTTACCCACAGGAAAGTCGGAAGAACCAAAATCTATAAAAAACGATCGCCTGGAAGAGGCGATCAAGTGGCCAGGGGAAAAACCCGCTGATCTCTGCCGGCAATGACTAAAATCGAAGACCGACCCTCCATGAGCTCGGTCGCGTAAAAAAGCAGATTAGGAGCTGGCTCGGCGATCGGCTTGGTCACAACTACTCTAAGCCGATTGTTTTCGGTGTGATCCAAGTAAAACACTTCGTGAACTTCCAGTTGTCCATCAGATCGCCTGATCACGAAACAGAGTTGGCAGAGCCACTCGAACGGCAGCTCTACCAAACTTCCCAAAAAGATCGCGACCTTGCCATCAGACCTGAATCGAAGGTGTTCAACCCTGATCTGCTCCAGCAGGTAGTTATCGCAAAACCTTGGATCCAAAAAAACCAGATTGCCGATTTCAACTCGCGGCCTAAGTAATATGAGCATTGTTCCTCCAATCGTGCGGCTTGTTACCTTAAGTTGTTTTTAATCATTCGTCAAGGACAGCCTCTTCGGCCGCTTCCTTTTTTTCCTGTTTTTTGGCCTTTTTCCATTTTTTGGGCCAGTCTTTATTGCGCCGCAAAAGTTCGCGAAAGCGCTCGGCGCCGAGGATACTCGGGACAATAACATAAGCCGCGCCAGCCGCGTAGCATTCCATAGCCTCTTCGGGCGAGCGGGCGGCGACAATGGCCGTGCCTTTGAATTTTTCTTCACGCAAATAAACCAATAACTCTAAGCTGGTGGTAACGTCAGGAATGGTGGAAAGAATCAACCGCGCTTTTTCAACTCGCAACTCTTTAAGAAAATCCTCATCGCCGGCATCGCCGTACACGGCCGAAATCCGCCTGATTTTTAATTCTTCAATCACTTTCGGATCATAATCAACCACCAAATATTTGCGGCCGAGCTTTTTGACTTCTTCCAACAAAATTTCACCGGTGCGATGGCAGCCGAAAAGAATCGTGTTGGATAAAGTTCGCCTTCGCGCTTTGGCCGCGTGTTTAATTCGGCCTTTTTCCAACAAACGAAGAGCCGGCCGCAGCCATTCGTAAATTCGCTCGTTTTCTTTAACCAGATAAGTTGAACAACCGATAGTGATTAAACCAACGACCGTGGCCAAGGTCAAGGCCGAAGATGAGACCAAACCAAGGGTAATACCGGCTCCAAGCATGATAAAAGAAAATTCCGAGATCTGGGCGGCCGTGGTGCCGGTTAAAAAGCCGGTTTGAGGATGATAGCCAAGGGCGCGCATGATTAACATCATAATGAACGGATTGCCGATAAGGATATAAAGCGAAAAAACCACGATCGGCCAAAACAAATTCGCGGCTGATGATAATTGGAATTGCGAACCGAGAACGATAAAAAACAAAATCAGAAAAAAATCACGCAAGGGTTTAATGCGAGCATTAATTTCACGCTCATAATGCGTGCCGGAAAGAGCCACGCCGGCGATAAGCGCGCCGATTTCCACGCCAAAACCAAAATAAGACAATAAGCCGGCCACGGCAAAACACCAGCCAAGCGAAAAAACCAAAAGCAATTCCTGCGACGAAGCGGCAAATTTAACCAAGCGCGGCACCACATAGGCCGAAAGGAACCAAAACACCACCACTACCACCAACCCCTTGGCCAAAGACAACCACAAAATGTCGAGCGGCGCTTGGCCTTTCCCGATCGCCCCGAGCACCAAAAGAATAATCATGGCCACCAAGTCCTGGACAATCAAAAAACCGACGGCAATTTTTCCGTAAAGCGTGTCAAAGTCTTCTTTATCCATGAGCATTTTGACGATGATGATGGTGCTGGAAAAAGAAAAAGCAATGGCAATAAAAAGACTGGTGGTGACATCGAAACCGAGTGAATGGGCGATAACAAAACCAACGGCCGAGGTAAAAAATACCTGACCCAAACCGCTGGCCACGGCCACGGCGCCGACTTCTTTAATGCGCCGCCAATTTAGGCCAAGACCCACGGTAAACAAAAGAAAAGCCACGCCTAATTTTCCCAAAGCGGCAAAGGTTTCGGTTTCGTGAGTCAAAGCCAAAAAAGCCGGACCAACCAAAATGCCGGCCACGAGATAGGCGATAATAAGCGGCTGTTTAAACGCCCGAACCAAAAAAGACAACGCCGCCGCGATGACAATCACTCCGCCGATTTGAAAAAATAAACTTTCATTCATAACCTCCTTGATTGGGTTTATTATAGCATAAAATTTAAATAATTCCTTATTTGCTCCTACCAATAGAAAAAACTAAGGGTATGTACAATTTGTACATACCCTTTGACAGACTAAAAAACAAAAAATCTGTCGGACAAATCCAGACAAACTAACCATTGCCAATTTTGGCTAATAATAGTACCGTTTTCTCATAATAAATAACTTTATAATTAATTTTTTGACTGATATGAAGACAAATATTAATCTGAAACCACAGACGCTCGAGCTTTTGGGACTGAAATCTAAAGACCTCGATGTCTATCTGGCCGTCTTAAAACTCGGCACCGCCCCGCTCCGGCGAGTGGCCGAGGTGGCGGGTTACAATCGCGGCACTTCTTACGACGCGCTCAAGCGCTTAATCGAGGCCGGCCTTATAAGTTATGTCGATGCCAAACCGCATCGCTACTTTACGGCCGAAGATCCGCAAAAACTTCGGGGGTTAGCTACTCGTCGAGAAGTAGCTATCCAAGAGGCACGCCTGCAACTCGATTCCCTGCTGCCGGATTTCCAAGCCCTGGCCGGCTCGGCGACTTATCGTCCGGCGGTGCGTTATTACGAAGGCAAGGATGGAGTAAAGGATATTCTGAAAGACGTGTTGAAAACAACCGAACGGACCAAAAACAAAACTTATCGCATTTACTCATCGTCAAAATTGCGCGAACTCATTGCCGATGCTTGGCCCAGCTTTCTAAAAAACCGTATCAACCTCGGCGTTCGCGTTAAAGCCATCTCCATCGGACCAGGCGGCCAGACGAATGGACTGGATGAAAGAAAATGGTTAAGCAAAGAAAAAAGTTCATCGGCTTATATTTTCATTTATGGCAAAAAAACCGCTTACATCTCCGCCGACGAATACAACAGATTGTTCGGAGCGATTATTGATGATGAAAACATCGCTTCGTCGCAGACAATGATTTTTGATGCGCTTTGGAAATCTATTTAATCGGAGAGGGCGCGAATTACGAATGTGTCGCGAATATACGAATTACTAATCTACACGAATATTCGAATCTGCAAATTGGTATATTCGTAAAAATTCGTAATTCGTATATTCGCCGAGATTCGTAATTCGTGCCCTCTCCAAAAAAAATATGTGTGGAATAATCGGTTACATTGGTTCAAGAAAAAATATCGTCCGAAACGTAATCCTACCGGGCTTGGCGGCCTTGGAGGAACGCGGTTATGATTCGGCCGGCATTGCTGCTTTGGTCGGAGAAAAACTCGTTCTGTCTAAGGCGGTGGGCAAACTGGAGGTTTTGCGAGCTGACGAGACGCTTTCTGACATGAACGAAGCCACCCTGGCCATTGGTCACACTCGCTGGGCCACGCATGGCGGCGTGACGGTTTCGAACGCTCATCCGCATACGGATTGTTCCGGCGAATTGGCCATCGTCCACAACGGCATCATCGAAAATTGTCATGAACTCAAAAAAAATCTTGAAGCCGTCGGCCATATTTTTAAATCTGAGACTGATACCGAAGTTATCGCGCATTTAATCGAAGAACATTTAAAGTCGAAAAACGTTTCGTTCGAATCAGCTGTTCGCAAAACAGTCGAAAAACTGCGCGGCACTTGGGGAATCGTGGCCATGCACAAAAAATTTCCTAAACAACTGGTGGTAGCCCGCCACGGCAGTCCGATTTTAATCGGTTTGAGCGATGGCGAAATGTTCGTGGCTTCTCTTGAAGACGCTTTTATCAGCCACACGAAACGTTTTGTCGTTCTTCCAGAAGACTGCGTGTGCACGGTTGAGTCAAACGGTTACAGCGGCGAAGCGCAACCCATTCGCGTCGCCGAAGACGAAGGTTTGGCGACTTCGGCTCCCTTCCCCCATTTCATGCTGAAAGAAATTAACGAACAGCCCGACACGGTCTTGCGAGCTATAAATAATGGGGCGCGATTATTACTCGAAGAAGGCTCGGCCAAACTTGGCGGTTTGGAAGGACGAAAAAACGAATTGCTTTCAGCCAACCATCTGCGCGGCGTGGCTTGCGGCACGGCCAAATACGCCACCGAACTGGGCATGTATTGGCTGGAAGAATTCGGCGGCTTTGATTCTGTCCAAACCATTCCCGCCTCTGAAGCAAGACCTCAACTCTTCCCCGCGAACAGCGCGGTCTTGGCCGTCAGCCAATCCGGTGAAACCTACGACACTTTACAATGTATCAAAGAGGCCAAAAAACAGGGCTTAACAATTTTTTCCATTGTCAATCGCGTCGGCAAAGCCATTGCCAGAGAAACCGGCTGTGGAGTTTATACGAACGCCGGCCAAGAAAAAGCCGTGGCTTCAACAAAAGTTTTCATGGCTCAATCGATAATTTTTCTACTTATGACGTTGTGGTTCGGCCGAAACAAAAAGAAGATGAACCAGAGTACCGGTCGCGAACTCGGCCAAGCATTACTCGAACTCCCCGAAAAAATTTCTCAGACAATCAAAAACACCGAAGAGCAAATTAAAAAAATCGCTGAAACTATCGCCAAGGCGCCGAGTATTTATTTTATCGGCCGCGGTCCAGGTGCCAAAATCGCCCATGAAGGAGCCTGGAAAATAACCGAAGTGGCTTACATTCATGCCGAAGCTTGGGAAGCTGGCGAATTAAAACATGGACCAATTGCTCTACTCCAACCGAATTTTCCGATAATCGGAATAATTTTTGACGACGAACACGTCGAAGAAATGCTAAGTAATCTGCAGGAAGTCAAAGCTCGAGGAGCCACGACGATTGTCGTCGTTCCCGAAGATCTCGATCTACCAACCCAAGCCATCGACAAAATTATTCGCGTCCCGGCCTCGCATCACATGACCGCACCGCTAATTTCCATTGTCCCATTTCAACTCCTGGCTTACTACGCGGCTCTGGCTCGCGGTTATAATCCGGATCGGCCGAGGAATTTGGCGAAGAGCGTGACGGTGGGATAAAAAACCGCCCAGCAAGTGGACGGCAGGAATGTGTCGAAAGAGCAACCCGCGACATCAGCGAGCCTCAGACAGAAAAAGTAGAGTGACCAGGAAAAGAATAACCGTTAAGAACACGGCGGCGATCAAAATCCTGACCCACTTCGTCTGCTGTCGTTTGATCGGTTTTTTGGACCTAACCACAGCTGGTTGTACTTGAACTTTTTCTTCCGGCACAATGGTCGAGGTAACCAAAGGAGGAGGTGGAGGCGCCCATGACTTTGCTCGCTGAAACCGCGGCTTTTCCGGCTTTGGTTTTGGTTCTGGTTCTTTCGTAATAGGAACATTTACTTCAGGCGGCACGGTTACCGGCTCAGTTGGTTTTGATGGTGTCATGAGTTAACTCCCGTTGGTGGAGAAAAGAACGAAAACTGACACAACCTTAAGTAAAAAGCTGAAAAATGTCAATTTTATTATCAAAAACTCGAGGTTAACTCGAGTTTTATTTTTTGTTTATTAACCGTTCTCGTCAGTACCAATTTTCCAAACGCCTTTTTCTAAAAAAGCTTCAATGGTTTGTCGGCCGGCTTTATTTATAAGATTGGAATGCGACAACTTATTATTTTTTGCGTATTCAACCAAAGTAATAATCTTTTTACCTTCCAAATACGCTAATCTTTTGTGATAACTGTTGGTGAGCGCCTTCCCAACTATTTCCTCCATAACCGAAGTAGCGCCTTTGTCGTCAAACTCTTTAAAAGCCTCGTAATACTTTTCTCTATCAATAAATTTTATGTTGATTGGCACAAAACCTTCGCGAATCAACAAGTAATTATTAATAACCCGCCCGATTCGGCCATTGCCATCAATAAAAGGATGCGTGTATTCAAAAACCAAATGCAGTTTTGCCAAACGTTTTACGATGCTTTCGTGACTCATGGCGTTATATTCTGTTAACATTGTTTCAAGACGACCAATAACTTCTTTTGGATTGGGCGCTATGTGGCTTCCGACACGAACATATTCATTGTTTGTTCTGAATCTTCCGGCAACGTCATTGCGAATATTGGCAATCAATATTTTATGAAGCGACAAAATCATTTCCAAAGTCAGTTCTTGTTCTTTGGCTTTTTTATCAATATAAGACACAACTCGCGCCAAATTTTTGGCCTCAAAAATTTCTCGTTCGGTAATAAATCTATCCAAATCAATTTGTAAAAGTATTTTCTCGGTTTCTTCAAGAGTCAGGGTACTGTTTTCAATAGCGTTTGAGTTATACACTTGGTCAGCGGCTTCAGCTTCGGCAATAAGTTTAAGCAGCGCCTCTTTGCCAACCGACGCTTTATAATATCGTTCACGCAGATAATTTATCTTATTAAAAACATTAAGAGTTTTTGCCATATACTTATATTCTATTACTTTTTCACGTTTTTGTCAACATAACCGTGAAAATATCAAAAAAAATGATTATTTTCACGGTTTTGAAGTTAAAAATAATAATTTAACAAGTCAACTATTTCTTCTCTTTCAACGTCAATCCAACCGCCAACAAAACCGTTAAAATAGCCAAAAGTCCCAAAGCAATCAACTTTTCTTTGCTTTGCAAAAATAAAGTCAGAGTGCCAAACCCGCCGGCCGCGGCGTAGTAAAACAAGACGGTTTGTTTTTTGGAAAATCCGGCCGCGAGCAATTTGTGATGCAGATGAGAAAGGTCGCCTTTAACCGCGGCTTTTAAACCACCGCGAATAACTCGACCGGTCACGACAAAAATTACATCAAGTAACGGAATTCCCACAACCAAAAGCGCGGTAGCTAATTTTCCGCCAGAGATGACAGCCAACGTGCCGATGAGAAATCCGACAAAAGTACTGCCTCCCTCCCCTAAAAAAATCAAAGCTGGATGAAAATTGAAAATTAAAAAACCGAGTAAGGCTCCGAGCGAGATGGCCGAAAACAAAGCCACATCGGGTTGAAAATAGGCGGCCGTAAGCGACAGGGCTAAAATCATGATCGCGCCGATCGAAGTGACGCCGGTGGCCAAACCATCAAGACCGTCTAAAAATTTCGTGGTGTACATTACCACCATAAGCCAAACAAAAACCAAAAGGTTTGACTGCCAAGCGGCCAAATAAATCACTCCGCCAAAAGGATTGGTTAATTTATCCACCTCAACGCCAAACAAAATAACCGTCAGCGCGGCTAAAATCGGAGCAATAATGGTCAGTTTCGGCGGTAAAGTATATTTATCATCAAAATAACCGCCGATCATCAAAATCAAGCCGCCTAAAAAGAAACCAAAATAATGTCGCAAACCAATTTCCCCGCCGGTCAGGGCTCCCGAATTCAACAAGATAAACAAGACAACAAAAGACAATGAAACAAAAATCGCCAAACCGCCAAATAATGGAATCGGACGAGTATGAATAGTACGCGGTTCATTCGGCTGATCCAACAAACCAAAACGCGGCGCGAATTTTCGAACCGACAAGGTCGCGACAACGGATAGAATGAAAGCCGCGACAAAACCAATTATCATACCGCTTTTTCCACTTCAACTTTTCCGTCGACTTTAAGCACCACCGTATCGCGCGGCTTAACATCTCCGGCCAGTAAAATATTAGCCACGGCGTTTTCCACGTTTTCTTGAATCACTCGGCGCAACGGTCGAGCGCCAAACAGCAGATCAAAACCTTTTTTAGTTAATTCTTCAATCACCTCATCATCAACCCGAAATTTTATGCCCTTCATTTCCAAGCGTTCGCTGACTTGCTTAATCATAAGGTAAGCGATTTGCCTGACGTCATCGAGAGTTAGTGGTTTAAAGACAATAACCGCGTCAAAACGGTTTAAAAACTCCGGACGATAAATACCTTTCAGCTCTTGTTCAAGCAGCCTGGTTTTGATTTCTTCCAAAGAGCGATTTTCTTTGGTCGCTTCTTGAATATAACTTGTACCGGCGTTGGAAGTGGCGATTAAAATCGCGCTGGTAAAATCAATCGTGCGGCCGCCGGCATCGGTTAGCCGGCCGTCGTCCATAACTTGTAAAAACAAATTGAGGATGTCGGGGTGAGCTTTCTCCAACTCATCAAGCAAAATAATGGAAAAAGGTTCGCGGCGCACGGCTTCGGTTAGCAGGCCGCCTTCTTTGGAATCAGGATTGCCGATTAAACGATGAATACTGACGACGTCTTGATATTCAGACATGTCAAAACGCAACATGGCTTTTTCGTTGCCAAAATAAGCCTCGGCCACGGCTTTGGCCAATTCGGTTTTACCAACCCCGGTCGGCCCAAGAAACAAAAAGTTGGCAATTGGCCGCTTGCCGCTCCGAAGTTCGGCTCGAGCGCGACGCAAAGCCGAAGACACGGCTCTAACCGCTTCCTCTTGCCCGATAACTCGGCCGTGCAGACGTTCTTCAAAATGCAATAATTTTTGTTTTTCGTCTTCAGTCACTTTATTAAGAGGAATACCGGTTTTCTCGGACATCACATGAGCCACGTCATCGCCCGTAACCAAAGTATTCGTACCTTTTTTTTGCCTGGCTTCCAACGCCACCTCTTGCGCCAGCTCAATGGCCTTAGCCGGCAAATATGATTCGTGCAAATACCGATCAGACAAGGCCACGCATTTTTCCAAAGCCTCAAAGGAAAAAATCACGCTGTTTTGGTTTTCAATGCCGGCCATTTTGGCTTCCAAAATATTAATCGTTTCGGAAACATCTGGCTCAAAAATATTTATTCTTTGTAAAATTCTACCCAAGGCCGAGGGCTCAACCGCTTCGGCAAAAGCCTCGGGCGTGGTGGTGGCAATAAGCCAGGTGACCCCACGAGCCAAAGCATCGGCTAACACTGAAGCCAAATCCATGGTGTGCGCACTGCCGGAAGTGATGCCGGTAATTTTTTCAATATCGGAAATCACCAAAACAATATTTCGCGAACGCGCGATTTCGTTTAAAACTATCATTAATCGCTCCTCGGCCTCGGCCGGATCAGCGCCGGACAATAAAGTCGGTAAGGATAAAGAAACCAAGCGCTTATCTTTTAAAATTTCCGGTACGTCCTCTTCAACCATGCGTTCGGCAATTCCGGCAATCAGGTTTTTTTTGCCAACCCCGCTTGGCCCAACCAAAACCACACTTTGCCCACCGCCCTCAATCGAACGAAAAATTTCATTAAGTTCCTTGTCCCGGCCAATTAACATGGGCAATCGTCCATACACCGCCTCAACGGTTAAATCATCGGCCGTGCAATCGAGCATTGGCGTGGCGACCGAGGTCATGGCTCGGTTCATGTCGCCAACCGGTTTACGCAAAGCCGCGCGGCGAAAACGCTCGTGGCGAGAGCGCAGTCCTTCATTAATCCTTACCCACTCTATAGCGTGATCAAATTGTTCGACAGAAATTTCCTTGGCCATCAGCCAATCGGCGAGTAATGGCTCAGCGTGAAAAGCTTCTTGAAAAAGTTCAAGCGCGGAAACCGTTTCCCGGCCTCGTTCGTAGGCTGAAATAAAAGCGCGAAAAATAACTTCCTGGCCAGCGGCCGACAAAACCGTTCCATCGCCAACTGTCAAAGAAGATAGGCTTTTTTCAATGGCCGGCTTAAAATCTTCAAAACACGCCCCCAAACGAGCTAAAACCACTCGCGGCTTTTCGGCCGCCAAACAACTGGCAAATAAATGAACCGGAGCCACTTCAGTATGCTTAAAGCGCTCAGCCAGTTCAAAAGCTTCTTCCATGGCTTTATGGGCGGCGCTTTCAAAAGTCTCGGCCATGTTTTCAGAATGCCCGACGGCCGGGCCGATTATTGGCACGGCGTTTTGATAAAGATGCTTGGGCAAACGATGAAATCGGCGAGACGATTCGCTTAAGCGATAAACAACAAACTCCAGACAAAGCAAAACAAAAAATAATAAACCAGCCGTAAAATTCGGTTCAAACCAAAAACGCGCGGTCAGCATTTCGTGGCCTTGTCCCCCCATAAACAAATCAAACGCGGCAATCCCCAAAGCCGCCAAACCTAAAAGCATCACACCTATGGTTAAAGCTTGATCGGCTCGCTGGCGCAAATGCGACATGGCCCGCGAAGCGTGATCCAACTTTTCCAGCCAAAGAAAAGATATTCTGTTAATAATTACCGCGTCAGATGAAGACATAAAAAATTAAAAAACAAACACATGATAAACAAAACCAAAAACAGAAAAAGGCAACAATGATAAATACGCGGCAAAAAAAACTATAACTAAAATAATCCAAAGCAACAGGGCAAAACCGCGAACGATAATCATGAAAAAACGAATAAAAAAACTAATCACCCGACCGGCGATGTCGGTGGCGCCATACATTGGCACAAAAAGATTGGTCAGCCATACCCCAAGACCCAAATTAATATACTGATTTTTTACCGACCGCCCAACCGCCCGCGAAACCATCGCCAACCCGCGCGAATACCACCAGACCGGAAAAAATAAAGCCCGGCCAATCGTTTCGCCGATCAGTTTGGCCGTACCTAATGGAATTGTACCTGTCATATTTTTACAGATTAACGCTCCGGCGGTATCTCATAATATTTTAGCAGAAAATCGGCAATCTCGCCAAAAAGTGGAGCCGCGGTTGATTCGGCCCATTCCACATCGCGGGGGTGGTCAAGGCGAACCAGCATGACAAAACGCGGATTGGTAACCGGACCAAAGCCGGCAAATGAACCAATAGTATTATCAGTTTGATATCCACCGGAGCCGGCCACCTGGGCCGTGCCGGTTTTACCGGCAATATAATAACCGCTAACTCCAGCTTTTTTGCCATGGCCATTCTCTACCACCGAAACCAACATGGCGCCGATTAAACTGGCGCTCTTTTCGCTAATAACGCGGCGAATTTCTTTTGGACTTCTTTGCTCCGTAGCGCCATCGGCATACTTTATTTGATCAATTATTTGCGGCGCCAACAAAACTCCATTATTAGCCAAAGCCGCGTAAGCCATAACCAATTGAAGCGGCGTCACAGAAATTCCCTGGCCAAAAGCGGCCGTGGCCGAATAAACTTCAGCTTTTTCATTTAAAGAAGAAGTGTCGCCAACCGCTTCAGTATCCAATTCAAGACCGGTCTTTTCACCAAAACCAAAATTGCGCACATATTCCTTAAACCTGTCTTGACCGGTCTGTTGCATAGAAAAAACCGTTCCAGTATTGATTGAATCTTCAAGAATTTGTGTTAAAGTCACCGTGCCATAAACCTTATTTTCGGCATTTGACAACGGTTTGTTCCAACCGCCAACCGTGATTGAACCGGTATCATTATAAGTCGAGGCTGGATCAAGGACGCCGGAATCAATGGCCGCGACCAAGGTAAAAGGTTTAAAAACCGAGCCCGGCTCATAAGCGTCAAAAATTACCGGATTATTAAATTGGTTAATGTCGGCAACCTGTCCATAATTGGCCGGATCAAAATCAGGCGCCCCGCACATGGCTAAAATTCGCCCGGTTTTCGGTTCGACAATAATCACCGAACCGCCATCAGCCCCGTGTTTGGCGACCGCGGTCTTGATGCGATCGCAGGCGAAAAACTGAATATTGCGATCAATCGTCAAAACAATATCAGCGCCATCAACCGCCGGTTGAAAAGCCCGATCAGCCGTGGCAATTAAACGGCCGGCAATATCGCCCTCGGAACGCAAAAAACCCGGCGTGCCGGCTAAAATGTCATCAAAATAACCTTCAATGCCGTATTTGCCGGATAATGACCCATCGGAATTTGAACCTAAAAACCCAAAAAGATGCCCGCCCAGTCCGGCCTCGGGATAAAATCTAACCGACTCGCGGATATAACTGACACCTTTCAATTTTAAAGCTTCAGTTTCAGATAAAAGATCATCGGAAACATGACGTTTAATCGGTTCATAAGGATCAGCGCGATTGGAAAATTTAACAATAAAATCGGCTTTAGCGGCCTCGTCCCAAGCAAAAAGCGCGGCCAATTTTTCCACGGTCTCGCCCGGATTATCAATTTGCCGCGGGTCAGCGTAAACAAAAGCCAATTTTTGATTGCTAACCGCGGCCACCAAATTTTTGTCTTTGTCGTCGTGAACAAAAATTTCGCCGCGTTCGGGAAATAATTCTTGAAACAATTCGTGCTGGCCGCCGGCCACAGCCGCGTAAAAAGAATGATCAAGAATTTGTAAAATAAAAAGCTTGCCAATAATCGCCATGGCCAACAAAACCAAACCGCCGGTTAAAATCTGTAAACGAAAATCACGGGGCCGCGCCCGCTTTTTATCGCTTTTCCAGCGGTTGGACGGATCGTCCATATCTTTATCGGAAATTCCCCCGCCGTCGCCGGGCTTTGGCGGGGTCCCGCCAAAACAAAGTGTCGGCTGGACAAATTCCAAAATCCAAATTCCAAACAACTTCCAAAATTTTAAAACCTAAAAATTTATAACTTTGTAATTTGGAGGTTGAAATTTGTTTACCCTTCGATTGACTCAGGGCAACCTTGAGCCGAATCGCCTTTCGATTCCTCAAGGCGACCCTGAGGCCGATCGAAGGGGTCGAAAGGTTGGGATTTGGAATTTGTAATTTGGAAGTTAGATGTTAGTCCTCGACCACGGCCACTTCTTCCTCAACCAAAACTAATCCGGTAAAAACCTGACTTTCGCCAGTTGATTCATTTTCTTGCGCGCGGACTATTCGACCTTCATCATTTTCGTAATCAGTAAAAGTAAAAACGTCGCCCTCTTCCACCGCCGTGTCGTCAAAAACCGCGGTGACTGTTCCCTTGTCTTCGGTTGATAATTCATACGGCTCACCTTCGTAAACCGCGCCCTCTTCATCAGTCTCAAACTCGCTTTCCGCCTGGCGGAAATAAATTGTTTCTTCAGTTTTTGGATTAAGCGAAATAAACGCCCCCTCGTCGGAAAAAAACCAATAAATAATCTCGCTGCCTTCAAGAGTAATCTCGGCGCGACCTTTATATTCAAAAGGATCGTTTTTAACGAGCAGAGTGGTGTTGGTTTTAAGAGCGAGTAATTGATCGGTGGTCATAAATTGGTATTAATGTGTATGCGAATCTACGAATTTGGCTACGAATCCCTCTCCTCTTATCCTCCCCCACATGTGGCATGTGAGGGAGGAAGAATCATTTTTTGTAAAAATTAGTTCTCCCTCCCTCATATACCCTTCCGTTGTGTATATGGGGGAGGGTCGGGGAGGGGGATTTTAATTTCTTCAGGTAGATAAGTTTGTAAACTTGCGTCTTCTTCCGGCGGATACAAATAATCTTTGCCGTAATTCAATTCTTTCATTAATTTGGTTGGAGCGTTTCGCAGATGAATCGGTACTGGTGGATTCGGACCTTCGTGAATCAACTTAGCGACTTCGCCATAAGCTTTATACAGCTCGATCGATTTAGGAGCCCGAGCCAGGTAAACAGCTGCTTGAGCCAAATTAACATTACACTCAGGCAAACCAATGGAATGAGCCGCCTGATACGCGGCCGTGGCTTGCAACAAAGCGTCAGGATCAGCCAGGCCGATGTCTTCGGAAGCAAAGCGAATCAGTCGTCTGGCAATATACAACGGATCCTCGCCGGCTTCAAGCATGCGCGCCAACCAGTACAAGGCCGCGTTGGCGTCACCGCCGCGCATGGACTTATGAAGCGCGGAAATAATGTTGTAATGTTCTTCGCCGGCTCGGTCGTAGAGGAGGTGCGATTTTTGAAAAGCCTCGCGAATTTCCGTCGCGGATAATTTTAGCACATTTTCGCTGTCAATTGTTGGAAAAGAATCCACAGCCACCTCAAGAGCGTTCAAAGCCGAACGCGCGTCGCCATCAGCCAGCCCGGACAGGAGTGATTCGGCTTCGGGCGATAACTCAATTTTCTTTTTTCCAAAGCCCTTTTCTTTGTCTGTCAAAACAGCGCGAATTATTTCAAGGATATTTTCTGGCGTCAATTTTTCCAAAACAAAAACCCGAGAACGAGAAAGCAAAGCCGAGTTAACTTCAAACGAAGGATTCTCGGTCGTCGCGCCGATGAGCGTGATTGTGCCATCCTCAACCGCCGGCAGAAACGCGTCTTGCTGACTTTTATTGAATCGATGAATTTCATCAATAAAAACAATTGTCCGTTTACGAAAAAATTTTATCTGCTCCTTAGCTTCCTTAATCGCCTCACGCACCTCGGCCACGCTCGATGAGGTGGCGGAAAGCGCGACAAAACGCGATTTGGTTTCACCGGCAATAAGGCGAGCCAAAGTTGTTTTACCGGTTCCCGGCGGCCCCCAAAAAATCATGGACGGCAATTTGTCTTGAACAATAAGCCGGCGAAGCAAACCATTTGCTCCGAAAATTTTTTCTTGCCCGACAAACTCGGCCAACGTTCTTGGCCGCATGCGATCGGCAAGCGGGGCGTTGGTTAATTTGGCTTGGGTTTCTTGTGATGAAAATAAGTCCATAAATAACCCTTCGCTTCGTCCATCCGCTTAAAAGCAGATACTTTTTACCCCTCTCCCTTGCCCTCCCCCCGCGCTGAACTAACCCCTCACCTCCTATGCCTCCTCTCCCTCCCTAGGAATAGACGGGAGAGGAGGGAAAAAACAGAAAATAGTTTAGAGAACACCACCCCCTCTCCCATCTGTTTTTAGCAGGGAGAGGGGGCATAGGAGGTGAGGGGTTCCGATGCGATGGTGGGAGAGGGGGCATAGGAGGAGAGGGGTTCCGATGCGATGAGCAGGGAGAGGGGGCATAGGAGGAGAGGGGTAAACCAATGAGAGAGGCGGGGGGAGGGGATTGAGGAGAAGGATGATCCCTTTGATTCTAACCCTATCCACCCGCCTTGACAAACCTTCGATTTTCTGATATGCTCTTTTCTTCGGCTTTGAATAAATTTTGGCCAAGACATCCCCTTTTCCTTCTAAAAATAGAGGCTTAACATGGGACAGAATTATTGCTCTACTGGTTGGGTTAAAAGACCAACACCTGATAAAAAAAGTCTTCGAAATCGACGAGTATCCGGTATGATCGAAGATGCTAATGGTGTTCGCGGAATGGCCATGGCCGGCGGTCATGGTTTGCGCCACAATTTTCCCGATCCCAACGAAGAAGAAATTTCGACCTGCGTTCAGCAACGCCCCCAGCCTTTCGATGACGACTAGCCACTCGCCCCGCACTCACCTGACTTAGAGTAGTGGGGTTTTATATTATAGATATGATATTATATTAATCGTATGCAAACTTCGACTGACCAACAATTTTGGGAACAAGAGCAAGTAATGATGGCCGCGGAAAAAGAAAAAAACCCCGAACTTTTTGTCACCACAAAAAAAGATCCGGGTGAACTTTTAACGCGTATCGGCATTCTTGATTATCCGACTTCCCTGCCTAAAGGTTATGTAAAATATTCACCGCTGGATTTTATTGTTGAAGAAATTTTATTAGATGACACTGTTGTTAGCGTTGAGGAAAACCAAAAAAATCCCACCGCGATTTTAGAGGGTCAAGGCACAATTTATGCCGATATTGTTAAAGTCGGTATTTCTACGCTCGATGCCGTGGCTCGAATAGCCGAAGCGTTGAATCTTGACCCAAAACAAATCGGCTATGCCGGTATAAAGGACGCTGTGGCTTTAACCGCGCAAACCATCAGCATCCGCGGCGGCGTAAAGGTTGATGAAGTAAAAAAACTTTCCCTGCCGGGAATTATTATAAAAAATGTTGTTGAGGGCAAAGGGGCCATTCAAACCGGCACGCTTAAAGGCAATCGTTTTACGTTGTTTGTCAGAACCGAAAAACCGATCGATGCCGCGGCTTTTGAAAAAAACATCATGCGAATAAACGAAAAAGGTATCCCCAATTACTTTGGCCCGCAACGTTTCGGTTCGCCCAGATTTCTTTCACATCTTTTCGGTCTGAATTTGTTGCGTGGCGAACCAAAAGAAGTCGTGAAAAATTATTTTTTCAAAACCAGCGATTTTGAATACCCTTTTACCACCAACCTGCGTGAAGAAGCGGCCAAATATTGGGGTAACTGGCCAATGGTGAAAAAAATATTTTCTACTCTTCCCTACACTTTTCGCCATGAAATAAAAATTTTAGAAACGCTTAACGAACCTAATAAACAAGAATCTTACATCGAAGCGCTGTCAACTATTGATCGTCAGGTTGATTTATGGGCCAGGGCTTACGCCAGTTTTTTGTCCAACACTTTTTTATCAGAAGCCGAAAAAGCCGGCCTGCCACTCCCCGAAACAACTTTGCAACTTCTAACCGAAAATCCTGAAACGCAAAAGTTGTATGGTAAATGGTTGTCGACCCACGGCACTCAAAATTTTGTCGAAAATTTAAAACGCAACCGTTTTACAAATTTTATTCATTTGGGAAACGCCACTATTCCTTCGCGTATCAGGCCGCAAGTACATAATTATAAGATTCTTCCGGAAGGTGTAGCTATTTGTTTTGATTTACCTAAAGGCGCTTATGCCACCACGGTCCTCATGTTTCTTTTTGACACGGTTACCGGCCAACCTTTGCCGGAGTGGTTAAACAAAACCGAGGTTGACTCAAAAAAAATTCTTGGGTTGGGCACAGTAGTTGAAATAAAAAAAGCCCTCGAAGTTTTTATCAATCAGTTGATGTCTAAAAAACAGGTGGGTGAAGGGGAGTGATTTGGTTGGGGTTGGTTTGGATAGATGAAATTCCCCCTACGCAGGGCTTCGGAGGACACGGTCGGGGACTAGGGGTTGGTTTGGTGCGGACTGGCGTTAGGGGACTATAGGGGTTAAAAAGTTTATAAAAAAACAAACGCCGTGCAGACTAGCAATACCCGAGATGGGGTAGAGTCTGCACGGACGTTCAGGTTGCGGCTCGATTAGCCGCGGAGGACACAGCGCATGTGGGCCTCGCGGTCTATGAGGCGGAGGTCACGGATCTCTCCAGCCTGACCCTCATCGAGGGCGTGGGCCGGATTGACGGTGACCGAACCGTCGAGGTTCCGATAGACGTGAAGGTGGCCGTAGACCCGATCCATGGCCTTGCCGAGCAGGGCATGGAGGGCCGGGGTCATGGCCATGGCCGGCTTGTCCTCGAGGACGATGACCAGGAAGTACATCCGGTCGCCTTCCTTACGGAACATGGACACCGCGGTGACCTCCCAGCCGAACTTCGCGCGTACGTCTGCGAGGACGTGACGCAAGGAGACGGACTGGCGGCCTTCGGCGTCCCAACCGAACACTGGAGCGTCGGTGTCGGCCTGGACGTTTCCGGCGGCGTCGATGCGATCGCCACGGAAGCCGTCGCGACCGGCGGCCTGGGCTGCCTGGGCGTTTTTGGTGGTCAGCTCGTTCTGGCGCTGCGTGGTTCGCACGTTGAAGGGAACGCCGGCATCAATGAGCAACCGAGCCGTGCGCTCGTTGACACGCGGCTTGACGATCACCTTCATGATCTTGGGGGCGGGGGTGGAGGTGGGGGTGGTGGAAGTCTGAGGGGTCTGGTTCATCGAATCCTCCAGGCTTGGTAGCCGTGGTGGTGGGTGGGTTTCGGCGGCAACGACGTTGTTGCTTCCGAAAGGAACACTTTCTTTGATCTATCTTGATCATTAAAAGGCATATAAATATACCACAAAAACACCCTTTTGTCAACCCCTCGATACCTCGGGGTTGACGCTGAGCTTTTCGCCCTTCGAGACCTCCTCAGGGCGACCTTGAGGAATCGAAAGGTCGAAGCGTCAAGGGTGCCTCATAGATTTTGGCTAATTTATCGCTTATATAAGTACAAACTCAACTTCCCCTCAACCGACTCAACCTTTTCCGCCTCCCAGCCAACAATCGGCCAAACAGCTAATTAATTTCTAATTTCACCAAAAGGCAATGATTCGATCAACGCTTCAATTGCCTTATCTTCGATTTTTCTCGAATAATATATTTGACTCATTTTCATTTCTTTTTGCGCGCTGACAATCATCCAGTTATTTTTAATTCCGGCTTTAGTAAAGGCTTTCTGATTTCCTTTTGTTTAACGTAACCGATGATTTGATTCAAATCCAACGGATACTTTTCTAAAATGAGAAACAAATCATAAAAATCGCGATAACGAGCGCGATCGCTCGCGGCGCGAATTTTTTCGGCGCAAATCTCCCCAATGTCCATAACTTTCACTTCAAATTCAAGACCCCAAACATTATTGTATTTCAGGTTCTTCCGACTTTCTTATGGGTAAGTCGGTTCGCGACAGTGTCTCCCCCCACCCCGACCCTCCCCCGTATGCCATAAATAGAAGGGCATGCGTGGGAGGGAGAAGGTGACAGAAACTCTGATATCATAATTGTACTAACACTATCTCTCCCTCCCACGTATGTCTTTTTATCTTTCATACGGGGGAGGGTCGGGGTGGGGGCTGATACTGGCTTGGGAGGTTTACCCACAGGAAAGTCGGAAGAACCGTATTTCATGGTTTGAGGCGGCAAAAGCACGTTCTGTAAAAAATCTATTTCCACTTTCAAAGAATTTGGTTGAATTAACGGACCGGTATATTGCAAACGTTCAATTTTGACAGTGGCGCCTGAAAGGTAATCCTTTTTAATGCTCAAATAATCCGTGTCAACAAAAATATTTCGTACTTCTTCCAAAGATACCGGCTGTTGATTGGCGGAAAAATCCAGGTCTTCGGAAAAACGATATTGTTCAAGATACAAATGATGCAAAGCGGTTCCGCCCTTGAAAATAAGCGTATTCTTAAGGGCTGATTTGGTGATAATTTGCAAAACCAAGGCAAGAAAATAATCCTTTTCGGCAATATGAAGCGGATATCTTAAGGTTTTTCGATTAATAATTTCCAGCTGTTGATGGGTAATCATAAATCAAAAAATCAAGAAACGTTTACATTATATTGATCAAAATAATCATCATAATAAATCCGCCACTTGGCATTGAATTTTTTGTCCCCAACAAGCATCCAGTGAGTGCTATGTTTATTTTTTATCAACTCATATAAACAGGCGGAATCTATATCAAGTAAATCAAAAATCAAACCAAAAATTTTAATAGTCGTGTCGGAAAATTTAACAAGATATTCATTAAAATGTCCGAAATTCAAATTCTGTTTATGGTTTAAAAGTTTTTCAATCACGGTGTCAATCGTTATTTTGCTTTTACGAAAATTTACCATGTCAATCAGAGCTTTCTCGGCCGTGGCCAGGCGTGCCGTTTTGTTTTCCACCGGCATCTCTTCAAAACCAAAACAAAGATTTTTTTTGGTTTTAACAAAACTGTATTCCATACTGTTCAATTTTACGGCTTTATGCGTTTTTAAACTGACCGAAACTGTTTTATCCATTAATTGATCAAACATATTGTGATATTGAAGAGCGGCTTCAAAAGAAACATAGGAATCCTTGGCCAAAAGATTGGCCACAAGATAGGGCGAAAGGGATAAAAAACCACGATTACTTAATTCAGAAATAACATAAAGTCCGCGTTTAATTCGAATAAGCCAACCATTTTTTACAAGTTTGGTTATTAAATTTTTCGCTTGTTTATATTTCCAAGTACCTTTGGCTGTCTCGATAATTTGTTTAGAAGTAACAACAAAACCGTGGTCCACGATGAGTTTTTCCAATAATTCGCTTTGTTTAGCGGAAAGAATAGTTTGTTTCATATATTGAAAGTCATAAAAATTGATGACTTTATATATCTAGATTAAACTAAAACAAATTTGTTATCAAGAAAAAAAGTTAATAAACTAATTTTACCAGTTTCTTTAGCTAAATTATCGCCTATATAAATACAAACTCAACTTCCCCTCAACCGACTCAACCTTCTCCGCCTCCCAGCCGACAATCGGCCAAACATACGAAACCACTCTTGCCCCGGGCTTTAGTTCCCTTTCCAGTTTTGGCTTAATTTTGGCGTAAGTCTCGGGCATTAAAAAAAGATAAACAATATCCGCGTCAGACAAATCAACTTTAAACAAATTAGCCCATTTGATTTTAACCTGAGTTTTCGACAACCGATTTCGAATAATCGCGGCCGCAACTTGAGGAATTGACAATTCAACCCCCACCGAGTTAACCCCGTACTTTTTGGCCGCGGCAATGGCTAACCTGGCATCGCCGCAACCAAGCTCATAAAACTTTTCCCCGGGCTTCATTTGAATAAAATTCAAAAATCTCTCAATATCTTTTTTTCTGGTCGGCACCCAAGGCGCGCCTTGATTCGCGGCATAGGCCGTGGAAGCGACGAGGATAAGAAAAATCCAAAAAATAATTGACATAACTTGTATATAATAGCTGAATTATTAATTATTGCCAAAAACCAAAACCGCGTGTATACTCCAAAGCGTTAAAAAGATACAAAAACATCGGGCTGTAGCTTCCGCCTTCGCAAGGGCTTCGGCGGACTTCGCAGTAGGATCACCTACCTCGCTACAGCCAAAAAGACATCGGGCTGTAGCTCAGTAGGTAGAGCGCTGCGTTCGGGACGCAGAGGCCGTGGGTTCAAGTCCCGCCAGCCCGACCATTCGACTACAGTTGTTCTGTTACTACTGTAGTCGAATGATCCCGAGCGAGCGTAGCGAATCGAGGGGCATTACTCTACAACCGCTCATGGTCTTCAACCAAAAAATCACCAACAAAAAGCCTGGTGATTTTTTGTTTATCTAAAATTTTACAAGACAGTTGACAAAAACAATTCTTTTTGATAAAAAACATCGGTCACAACCTCAATAAATTTCACAACTGGAAAAATCGACAGTAAGTGGAGGAACAGATGAGTACAGATCTTTCTGGCATCAACTTTTTTGGAGCGACTATTACCGAGCACCGCCCGAGTGGACCGGTTACCGGTCAATGTACGGGGGGGGTAAAAATGGAGACCGTTCGGTGGGAATCAACTGGTCGCACGGACAACATTATCGCTCGACCGTGTTTTATCTGACAAGTTGGAGCTTCGAGTTTGACGGTAAAGTTATCACGCTTGTGCGAACCAGCCCAGACCCGGACACTGGTGACAATCCAATGCTCGATGTCAACCTCTACACCATTCAACTCGCTTAAATGTAGTGAGCAAAGTCATCTTCGTCGCGTCTGTGAAAGCAGGCGCGTTTTTTTAACAAAAACACCGGCAAAAAACCGGTGTTGTCTTAAACTAAAACATTATTTAATCCACGGACAATCAATCTGTTGATTGTCCGCGTCATTACAAACAAATAATAATGTTGCTTCGACATGATCGCGATTCTGCGGACTGGGGTTGGTGTCAGTCGTGACTTCTTTCCAATAATAAGAAACCAAATTATTTCCACCGCCGATGCTGGCTTTAGAATTAACTGGAATAAATTCCTCCTCTCCTAAAATAACCGTCATGTCTTCAGGATCACCGGCCAGAGCCGCGGCCACGCCCCAGCGCCAGGTGGTGGTTTCTTGATTAAGGTCGACATCGCCACATTTACCGGAAATATTTTCCACGGCTTGAGGAGAAATAACCAACTTCACATAACCGTCTCTGGCCACGCCCATAACTTGCGTGGCAAATTTTGAGCCGGAAATTGCGCCGCTGCAACCAGGAGTTGAACTAAAATCAATCGTCGGTAGACGATAGAGGCCAGAATCAGGATTATTATAAACCTCTGCGGGTTGTGGCAAAGAATATTCGCTTAAAGTGTCTTCATTATTGGTTATAACCCAACGATCAACTCCGTCGGGGACAATAATTAATTCTGACTGAAAAGCCGCAGACAAAGTTTGCCCCCACCAGACGCGATAGGTGTTGCAACCAATCGACCATGGCTCGGTTCCGCAAGTACCCTGCCCGCCATCTCTCACCACTGTGCCGTCAACCGTTAACGTGGCAAAATACATTTCCTGATCCGCCCCGGTGTCAAAACTTCCGGAATCATCGGCCCGGTCACCGCCAAACCATGGCAAAGAACAGCCGCAGGCAAAAAGCGTGGCCAACAAACAGCCGGAAATTAATAAAAAGTTTTTTTTCATATTGTTGGTTGTCTGAACTGGGATTTATGGGATTAAAGGGATTGTGGGGATTTCGGATCGGCCGAATGATGCCACTTACAATCCCGATAATCCTAAAAATCCCATAAATCCCAGTTCAGACAATGTACCTCTTAGATTATCTTCTCTCCCATACTATAACAAAAGAGCCCGAACTAAAAGTCCAGGCCTTCGCGGGCTTTCACCCCTTGATAATAATAATGTTTAACCATTTTCATTTCCGTGACCAAATCAACTTTTTCCAAAACACTTGGCAAAGCGTGGCGGCCGGTTAAAACCAGTTCCATGCGAGCCGGTTTTTCTTCTAAAAATTTCAGGGCGTCGGCTTCGGGCAGCAAACCCAGGGCGACCACGGTGTTGAATTCGTCGAGGACGATCAAATCGTAACCATCGGCAAACATGATCCGCGCTTCGTTAAGACCGCGCTGAACTTCGGCCTTGTCCTCATCGGTCACGGAAAAATCAAACCGACCGGTGACCGGATCGATACGATCACGACCGGTGACGACGAAATCGATGAGGTGACTCAATTTTTCTTTAAGCGATTGACGCTCGGAATAATGGACTCCGCCTTTGTCAAAAAAAATTATCCCAACCTTCTTCCCCGCCCCGACCGCCCGCAAAGCCAAACCCAGCGAGGCCGTGGTTTTGCCCTTGCCATCGCCGGTATAAACTTGAATCATGCCGAATGTTTGGTCTGGTGACATAGTCCTCCGTTTTTTTTCTACCCTCCCCTGTCTATTGGTTGCCCTTCACCCCCCTATCCACTGTTATTGACCCCTCACCCCCTATCCACTGTCATTGACCCCTCACCCCTAACCCCTCTCCCTGCTAGAAGGTGCAAAGGGGAGAGGGGAAAGTTTATGTTGTTTATAAAACATATTCTCCTCCCCCACCCTTCGACCCCACTCAGGGTGGCCTGAGGAATCGAAGGCCATCTGCTTTTTTGGCAGGGGGAGGTTAGGGAGAGGGATCAACCGATGGACAGGGAGAGGGGTTAGGGGTGAGGGGCTAAACCAATGGGGAGGGAGTGAGGGTTTAACTGCACCCCGATGTCGCCCCGCAATTCAAACACTTATAACACGAGGCATTGCGCACCATAATCGAACCGCAGGTGGGACAAGCCGGGGCGTCGGATTGGTTGTCAAAGGTTGAAGTCAGGGTTTTTTTATTCTCGCCGGTGAACAAAGTTGGCTGCGGTTCTTGGCCGCTATCAGCCCCGGCCGGAGTGGAATCATCAAGTTTGTTAAATTCAGCGTTCAAAATGCCAACCGCGCGCTGCTCTTCCGGCGACATGAATTTCATGGCCATCCAACGGAAAATATAGTCGATAATTGATTTGGCGATTCTGATGTTCGGATTATTGGTGTAACCGGACGGTTCGAAACGCATGTGGACGAATTTATTAATCAAAACTTGAAGCGGCACGCCATACTGCAGGCCAATGGAAACCGAAGTGGCAAAAGCATCGGCCAAACCGCTGATGACCGAACCCTCTTTGGACATGGTTACAAACAACTCGCCCGGGCTACCATCATCATAAAGTCCGACGGTAAGATAACCTTTAAAAGTGCCGACTTGAAATTTATGGGTTATGGCTTTGCGTTCGTCCGGCAAACGATGGCGAAGCGGCTTAATGGTATCGCCCCGGCCATCGCCGACCGCGACTTCGGTTTTTTTAACCGTGGTTTTTTTTGATTGATCTTTATCAAGCGAAGTGGTTAAGGCCTGCTGACGCTTGGAACCATCGCGATAAACCGCCACGGCCTTGATGCCCATTTTCCACGCCTCAACATAAACTTTTTCAATATCCTCCGGTGTCGAATCATTAGGCATGTTAACGGTTTTGGAAATGGCGCCCGACAAAAACGGTTGCACCGCGGCCATCATGCGCAAATGGCCCATGTAATGAATTGTCCGCGAGCCATTGGCCGGTTTGAAAGCGCAATCAAAAACCGAAAGATGTTCTTCCTTTAAATACGGTGCGCCTTCAATAGTATCTTTTTCATTAATGTAATCAAGAATGGCTTTTTTTTCATCATCAGAATAACCAAGCCTGGTTAAAGCCTCGGGCACGGTTTTGTTGACAATCTTAATCATACCGCCGCCGACCAGCCACTTGTATTTGACCAAAGCAATGTCCGGTTCAATGCCGGTGGTGTCGCAATCCATTAAAAAGGCGATAGTACCAGTCGGCGCGAGCAATGAAATTTGAGCATGGCGCAAACCATAACGCGCCCCGCGCTCGACCACTTCGCGCCAGGCCTCGCGCGCTTCGGTGATAATTTCCGCTGGCACGCCTTTGTCGGAAATTTTATTCATGGCATCGCGATGCATGCGCATAACATCAAGAATCGAATCGACATTTTCTTGATAAGCGATAAACGGCCCTTTCTTTTCGGCAATTTTAGTGGACTGGGCGTAACTCACGGCGCTTTGGAGCGAGGTAATGGCCGCGGCCAAATTTTGACCTTCTTCGGAATCATAAGCCACGCCACGACTCATGAGTAGAGCGCCGAGGTTGGCATAACCGATGCCTAACGGACGATAAATTAAACTGTTCTCTTCAATGGCCGGAGTTGGATAACTGGAATTACCAACAATAATTTCCATGGCCGTGATCATGATTTCGTTAGCTTGTTTAAAAGCCGCGACATCAAATTCCATAAGGCCGTTTACTTCTTTTCTGAAACGCATCAAATTCAGCGAAGACAAATTGCAGGCCGAGTCATCCAAAAACATAAATTCGGAACAATTATGAACAACCAGACCGTTAGCCACAAAATGTTGAGTTTCCGATTCAGTAAGATCAAAAACTGGGAGTTCCCCAATATATTCCAGCGAACCAACGCTATCTTCAAATATGTCGTTATACGAAGACACCTCATTGTTCATTTTTTTTAATCGCTCGTTTTTGATACTACCAGTGCAGAACCCGATCTTTTCTTCAAAAACAAAACGAGATGATCGGCTGATTCTTAAACTGTGAACTTGTTGTACTGGATATTCTTTACTTCCACCTTTTCCGTCTGGCAGAATTGCTGTTTTTTGATTAAAAAGACGACGGTTCTGATATATTTTTGCTTTAATACCAAAAGAAAGAAGTAAAAGCTGCGTTTGTTGAAGCAGCTTCAAGGAACAACTATCCAAAGAAATGTATTGAGATTTATCGTCATAATTAGCCACCGTTCCGTCGGCCGTAAAAAGACCGCGCAAAATTGCCGATACTGAATCCCGATCAAGTAAAAAAACACTTTCTTTTAATTCTTTTTTCTCACTTCCTTGATTCAAGACAGCTAATCGTTTTAATTCGTCAATAACACAACGCGCACTGGTGCCAAACCTTAATGTTCCCTGAGGTTTTGTGACTTCTGTTTTTCTAGATGCTCGGCCGTCAGCCGCATTATCTTTTTTATAACCCAAAAGATTTCTGCAAACTCGTTCAGCCATAACTTTTTCTTCTGGTGACAAGGTTACAATAGCTAATTCTTGCTCACCGGAAAGACAACCATCACCAACCATAAGACCTAAAAATTCAGCCAAACGCGAATCTAATTTTTCTTTTCCAAAAGCAGGCTGGCTCAATAATATTACATCATCATTTTTTAAATCAATTGCCGAAACATCACCGCGATTTTTAGTTAACACGCGATGATCAGCAGTTAATTGTAATTCAAAACCGGCCAAAGTTCGAAGGCGATAAACCGGTTTGGTACCGGTGGAAAAAGCCGGGGGGGTTTCATGATACAGGCCGTCGGAACCCAATACTTTAATCGGTGAACTCAAAAGAGAATCAATTCTGACAAACCCGCGCTTAGTGGCCACCAAGGAGTCACCTGTCACGCATGGATTAGACGCGTTAATCCGCCCGCTCTTTTTACAAGTGTGCCATTTGTTGGATTCAGTATCATATTGCAAACCCGGATCGCCGCACTGCCAAGCCGCTTCACAAATTTTTTTCATGAGATCGCTGGCTTTAAACGTAACCGACGGATTACCACTAATAACTTCTTTAGTGACCCAATCACCACCAGTGATTACGGCGTTCATAAAGTCATCGTTCACACGCACCGAATTGTTGGCGTTTTGAAAATAAATTGAAGCATAGGCCGGACCATCAATTGAACCGTCGTAACCGGCATCCATCAAAGCCCAAGCCTTTTTTTCTTCCTCGGCCTTGCAAGTGATAAATTCCTCAATATCAGGATGATCGACATTCAAAACCACCATTTTAGCCGCCCGGCGAGTTTTGCCGCCGCTCTTGATAACCCCGGCAAACGAGTCAAGACCTTTCATGAAGGAAACCGGACCAGAAGCGCGGCCATTGGAACCGCCCAGATATTCTTTGGAAGAACGTAAAGTGGAAAAGTTGGTGCCAGTACCCGAACCGCCCTTAAATAACATTCCCTCAGTCACGGCCAAGTTTAGAATCGAACGCATGTCATCCTGAACAGAATTGATAAAACAAGCCGAACATTGCGGATTGCTAACAACCCCGACATTAAACCAAACCGGCGAGTTAAAAGCCGCCAACTGGTTGATTAAAATATAAGTCAGCTCACGCTCAAAAATTTCCGCGTCATCAACGGTTTGAAAATAACCATCTTGACGCCCCCAATTAGAAACGGTTTTAACCACCCGATCAACCAACTGGCGCGCCGATTGCTCGCGATCAGACTCGCCGACTTTGCCGCGGAAATATTTGGAAGCCATGATGTTGGTGGCGGTTTGCGACCAAAAGTCAGGTACCTCGACGCCGGTTTGTTCAAAAACCACCTTGCCTTTTTCGTTATTAATGCGGGCATCGCGCAATTCCCATTTGATTTTTTCGTACGGATGAATGCCGGCTTCGGTAAAATACCGCTTGATGGTTAAGCCGTGGCCATAAGCAGGTTCACCTTTTTGATGACCGCGGTGCAAAGATCCGGCTCGATAGCTCATGTATTTTTTGGCCGCGTGAATCAAATTATGATCAATCAAAGTTAAATTAACCATTTCGCGGATATCCATGGTTGATGGCTGGCCATCGCCTTCAAAAGCGCGCTGTAAACGAGAAACCGCGTGGCGGGTCACCGTATCAATCAGTTTTACGTCCTTAATCCCGGCCTCAACCATGGCCGCGCCCACCGAGCGTTGAATTTTCTCTTTTTGAAACGGCTCGGTAATGCCGCTTCGCTTAGTGACAATCTTTAACGAAGTAACAAAAAACCAGGCAGCATCAGAAATACCGTCTGGCGATGAAACAGCCACAACCTTCGGATCAAGGGCGGAGGAATCGGACATAAAAAGCATGGGATTAAGGGCCAAATCCTCCAAAAAATGAGGACAAGAAAAGATAATCCGTTGGGATCATCTTCTAACAAAGCCGCCCGTTATTGACGGTCTTTGCGCCCACTGAAACGAAGTCCGAAATGGTCCTCCTTTCCATTTCGTGGTACCTATATTTTATGTCTTGTCGCGCCTCGTGTCAAAGACAAAGTTGTCCACAGTTTTTTAAAAAAAACGACACATTTTTTTGGCTTTAAATAAGGAAAAAACAAAAAAACGACTAGTGGCGAGTTTCCTCAACATAGGCCCGATCGAACCTATCTTGAGGAAATAATTTCTTTGCCAATATAAATCTTTACCCATTGTTCGAGACCAAAATAAACTAAAAGCTCGTTTAAGATATCTGAAACATCAAACCGAGAAACCCAAACGCTCTTTTGAGTAAAAAAGAAATAATTACTGTTAAGAAACCCGCGGAAAAGTTTTCTAAGCCCGCGCTTTTTCTCCGGAATATCAAAAACAACAATACACACATCATTATTCGGCAGTTCTTCTGCATCCACTAACTTAAGTTTTAAGTACTCAACAAACCCTTTTTTAGCAAGTTTTGCCATAAAATTGCCACTTTCCGTCTTTGTCTCAATAATCTTTTTGGTTCGTAACCTGGCAACATCTTGTGAAAACTTCTTCCTTGCTCGTGTTGTTCCAGTCGAAAGAATCCTGACCCAACTGTCGCCACCGCCCCGATTACCTATAGACATCACACTCCAAAATCGGACTGGAGTGTGATATAATCAAAGAATGAAAAGTCCTAAGTTAAGCAAAAAACAAGAATCAGAATTACGTAATGTTGTCTACCGCAACGAGCACTCGAGCCGC
>Ga0265296_1000427_pt1 | contig 66515 bp, 69 predicted proteins | sample MunlanPumphouse1_FD_189073 | JGI IMG/M metagenome (GOLD analysis project Ga0265296, IMG submission 189073) | Groundwater microbial communities from a municipal landfill in Southern Ontario, Canada - Pumphouse #1 | ecosystem: Environmental > Aquatic > Deep subsurface > Groundwater | place...
CCCTGGATCTTGATGACTTCTCCCATCAGCGCTTCTTTGCCGACCTTCACCACATCGTACATGTGGGCGTCAAGGTTGACTGCCGTAACGACAGGGCCGGCGATCCTTTTCAGGACCCCTTGTTTCTGTTCCTTTGCATCTTTTGCTTTTACTTCCACAGATCAACACCCACCGATCTCTTGATTCTCTCCCGCATGGAGAGTCCCCCTTCCTCGCCGCCAATGGCAATGACCGTTGGCTTCACGGAGTTTTCAAGCGTGACGCGAAGCTTCCGGGGGATACGTTCCATATCGCTGCTGTTGAGGACAAGGATGCCGACATCGCCATCCTGCAGCACACTGGTGACATGTTCGGTCAGTTTTTCGTCGTTTTCCGCAGCATAGGTTTTGCGGATGCCTGCAAGCCGGAACCCGAGGATAAACTCACTGTTGCCGATAACTGCGATCTCCATCTTACATCACCAGGTAATCCACGATCTTCTCAGAGGGGAGATGTGACTCCTTGCCCCGTGCGAGCGCCCGCAGGTTGAAGACCTCGTACTTCTTCTTCTCCAGATACACGAGAATCGGGTGGATAGAGAACGGATTGCGCTTACTCATCTTCTCCATCTGGGCCAGCTGCACGCGGGTGAGCCGGGCCTCGACATCGTGGACCTGTGCCTTCCCTTTCAGTTCGTCAAGGAGTGCATGCAGGTCGTCATTCCGGATGTTGGCCTTGAGCATGTCAATGAACTCGTTCGTGTCCTTGATAGCGTTCAGGCTGGCGAAATCCGTAATCGACAGACTGCCGCCGGGAATGAACATATCCCGCGCATCCTCTTCGATGGTATCCGCCCGGAGGCGGAAGAGGGTCTTGACGTTCTTGATGTCTATCTCAAGCTGGATATACGCAAGGAACGAGGCACCGCCTTTGACGCCGGTCTTGGCATCGTTGATGATGTTGGCATAGAGGTGCTTGTAGAGTTCATTCTCCATGTGGGAGAAGGAGCCGGCCTCCTTTGCAGCGGGGTATTCCCGTACAAAGACCGGATACATCCGGTGGTCTTTCAGCATCTCGATGACCCGGTCGGGACTCTCTTCTGAGAGCATCCGGTCGAGGATTGTTTTGTCGAGGCTGCCGGCAGGAATAAGGATCTCCTTGATCTTGCCGGGTTTCTCACCCTGCATCTTGCCCCGCAGGATCGTGAGCACGTTCTGGATATCCCAGCGGCGGAGGTACACCTGCGTGAACTGTTTTAAGGTTCCGGGGGTGATCTCCTGGATCTTCTGGTATTCTTTGGCAAGGTTCCAGCTGAGTGCGACTTCGATTAAGTCGATTCCCTTGAACGTGGTTCCGAGCTCGTCGATCTCCTGTTTGTATTCGGTTTCTCCGATGATACGGGTGATTTCGGAGACGCTCATGTTGAGCATCCGCTGGTACTCCTCCTTGGGGAGGAGCTTTGACTTCCTCATCCGCATCCTGGTACACACGTAAATGTACGGTGCTGATATATTCACACCCATACGCGGACCTCCTCAACCAAACAGGATATCAGATGCATCCTTCAACCCGGATTCCCAGACACGTGCAAGGAATGTGCGATAGCTGTAATCAATCTGCAATGCGCCCCCCTCACCTTCGATAAGAAGCCCGCCGTCAATATCGACCGGTTCGCCGACCTTGAACCCGGCAAACTCTGCATGCTCGGCTATGACGGCCTTTGCGGCCGGCACATCCCGGGCATTGCAGAATATGGTGCCGGAAGGGATCTCCTTCTTTGCCTCGGTGAGGAGTTTCTTGATGGCTTCACGATGGAAGCTTTCAGGGAGTGCGGCTATTTCCTTGCGGGTGGCTTCGTACACCTGGTCAAGGAGCGCCTTCTGGGTGTTGAGGAGCTCACGCTTGACAAGCAGGTTTGCCGCCGAAACGTCCTGGCTGATGAGGTGGGCTGCCTGTTTTGCAACATCCTCATCTGCTGCAAGCTTGATAGCTTCAGACTTCCTGGTGGCGGCGGCGAGGAACTGGTCTGACTCGGCCTTGGACTCGGCCCGTACCTTCTCCGCTTCGGATCTGCCTTTTGCCCTGATTTCTTCGACTACTGCTTCCAGTCCCATTGTCTGCTCCGATTAGAACAACAGCAGGAGACCGACGACAAGACCGAAGATAACGATGGTTTCCGGGATAACGGTGAAGAGGAGACCAAGACCGAAGAAGTCCTTGTTCTCGGCGATGGCACCGACTGCTGCTGCGCCGATACCCATCTCAGCCACACCGGTACCGATACCGGTAAGGCCGACGGCAAGTCCTGCGCCGATTGCCTTCATTCCCATCTGCGATGCCTGAATTGTTGCGAGATCTGTTGCTGCAATTGCTACTACTTCTGCTGCCATAATTTAATCCTCCGTAAATTTCCTTTTCATTCCGAATGGAATGTACTTCTTGCCTCCACCCTTGTAGAACTTGGTGAAGAATTCAACATAGTGCAAACGAATCGAGTGAAGTCCACCGCCCAGGATGCCGAGTGCCAGATTCAGGGTATGCCCGAGCAGGAAAATGATGACACCGACAAGGATGATGAACACACCGACAATGGTGAGATTTGCGAGCTGGGGCTTGATGAACATCCCGATGGCCATGTAGTTGACGACCATCGCGATGGCAACGGATGAGAGCCCGACCGCGACGAGACGTGCATAGGAGAGCACGTGGGAGATGATGGTGGGCAGTTCGATGACTTCAAGAACGGAATCCCATGCGATGCAGATGACACCGATAAGAATGAGCGCCCCTCCAACGAACGTGCCGACATTGAACCCGAGTGCCACAACCGGCAGATGGGTGAGATTGAACATATACGGCATTGCCACGTTCGACCAGATAGCGATGAGGATACCCCACATGACCGCAAGCCAGCCGAAGTTGGCCACGACCGCTTTGGTGCGATGGATGCCATGGTCCTGTTTGGCATGGTTGTACATGCCGAGAACCCGGCCGAGCGTGATATGCAGGATACCAATCCAGATGGACATGATCATCAGTGCGGGAATTGCCGGCCCGTGCCCTCCGCCCCCGCCAATCAACAGGTGGCGGGAGAAGATAATCGGGGCCCATGGAAGCGAAAACCCAAGGAACTCGCTGAAGAGCAGGCCAAAGATGATGCTCATAATACTCGCGTTCCGGAGTACTTTCAAGAACATCTGCCCGTCTTCGCCTTTCATCATCTTCCGCAGGCCAAAACACATTATCAGGAGGAGCAGGCCGTAACCAACATCCCCGAGGATAAGACCAAAGAAGATCGGGAACACGATGGCAAGCATCAGTGTCGGGTCAACTTCGGTGTACTTGGGCCGGGAGTAAACGTCCATGAGCATCTGTGCAGGTTTTGCAAAGTCCGGGTTGTTATATTCCACCGGCACTGCATCGTGCTCATAGTCGGTTGGCAATACCGTGACATAGATTTTGCCACCGGTTGCCTGTACAAGTGAATTGCTAACTTCCTCGACCTTGTCTGAAGGGACCCATCCCTCTGCAACAAAGGTCTGTTTCGTTGTTGCAAACCGGAGCGGTGCCTCGGTCTGTTCAACTTCGGATTTTAAGAATTCCTCACAGGCAGCAAGGAACTCGGCGTGTTTCTGCCTGACACCCGCGAGTTTCCCGTTGATCTCCGCAATCTCTTTGGTGAGGCTTGCGATCTGCCCGGAATAATAGTCGATACGCGACTGGGGCGACCCGGTCTCGTCGGGTATGGTAACCGACTGGAACCCGGCTTCCTGAAGCGTGCGTTCGACCTCTCCCCGCTGCTCGGTCTGTACGATTACAACAAGGAAGTTTTTCTCTTTACCCTTTGAAAAGAACATTTCATTGGGCACAGACAACGTGATTTCGTGAGGAACATACCCGGCAAATGCGGTGAATCTCGTGTAACCGTGATACAGATCCAGGTCCACCGGGACGCTCGCAAACGGGGTGATCTCAACAATCTTCTGCTCGTACTCCTTGAGCTTGGTGTCAAGTTTCGAGCGTCGGACCGTCAGATCCTCAACATCCCGTTCAAGAGCCGGGAGTTCCCGTTCAATCTTCGATTTCAACTCTGCCCTCTGGCAGGTCTTGACCGAATCAATATCATCACCGCGAACAGCGATTGCATTCGTGATGGCCCGGACCTTGATGAGATCCGTGGACTTCTCGCTTGCTCCCGGAAGAGGCGTACCTATCTTAAAGCCCTCATAGCCTTCCTGTCCCTGATCAACGAATTCTTCGATGTGGAACAGGTTATGACGGTAGAGTTCCGTAATAACCGGGGCCATCTGGTCCCGTGAGGCTGCAATGAGAAGCCGGCTCATCTGCTTAGGCTTTAACATGCAGCTGCTCCTTAAACCGCAAAACCAGCAGCTGCACTGCTTTTGAAAGGTTCTGTTCCCCTTTCACCTTGAGTGCTGCTGCGCGCTGATTGCCGCTCTTTATGATTTCAGCGTGCTTAAGTGCCGCCTGGTGCCGTGCTTCTTCCAGTTTCAGCTTTTTATATTGTTCTGCATTGCTCTGCGCTTTTGTTACCAGGTTATCAGCTTCAAGCTCAGCCTGAGAATGCTTCTGCTTCTTCTCTTCCTGGGCCTTGCTGATCATCGTTTGGTACTCTTCTTCAGCTTTCTTGATGTCTCTTAGGACCTCAGTCTTCATCCAACCCTCCTCTCACGGCAGTACAATAATAGGTGAAAAAAACCATATATGTATTGTCATTTTCGATCAAAAGGGTGCATTTAATAAGGAGAGAGAGTGGGAATACATCCCGTATCAGGAAAATTCGGTTATAATACGGTTTTTTACGTACCGGGGAACAAAAGGCGCAGGCAGGCCGGTGATCTCCACGCTGCCGGGATGCCCCATCATAACGATTCCCGAGAGCTCATCGCTTGAGCAGATCAGGTGCTGTTCGGGATGTGTCCCCCGAATGATGGTACAGCTGGTATTGATTACCGGTCCCACGGAAACAAGATAGGAAAACCGTTTCGATCCGGGGTGATCCTTTGGCAGAACGATTAAGGGCATCCGGTATGTCCTGACAAATTCGGCAAGCATGAAAGCCGGCTCCAGGGGACCGCCTTCCGGTGCTGAAACTGCAACGAGATCGTCAGGCTCGACAGTCTGGCTGAACTCGCCACCGGGTGTTTCGATCCGCAGACCGAAATGGGCACCCGCCCGCGCTACCAGTAAAAAAGAATCTACCCCGCTGACGAGAAGGAACTCCTCAGCCAGAGGATAGATCATAGTTCGGTGACATCATTCGATCCGCAGTTGGGGCAGATCGGTTTCTTGTTCGGGTTGATGTTCAGGAACTTCTCCTCGCATTCATTACAGCGGTAACTTTTCCCTTTCACCCGGTCATCATCAAAATTAAGATCCCCCGTGGGACCCCCGCCGACAGTGCACAACTTCGTTCGCCTCAGTACGAGATATCCACGGAAAGATATAAGGATATCTGACTGCACCGTTTTTGCTGTGTAGCCCGTATGCAGTTTTTTTCAGACAATGACGAAGTTGAAGGCAACCAGCGCAATTATCAGGAGAACGCAGGCATGTTTCACGCCGGCCGCAATAGATGACTCTCCCATCTGCCCGGCTATGAGGCCCGAGAAGAGGGCCTGGACCAGGCAGGCATGGTAGAGGATCCGCCCGAACGTAATGGTAGGAACCGACCCGATCCCCGCCATCACTCCGCTTGTCGGTATCCCTTCCGTCGATATATTCGCAAGTACCGGGAGGAACTGGGAGACGAGCACTCCCACGACAAATATGAAGACCAGGAAGGACAGGTACACGATAGCCGTATAGATAAACATCTCGGAGAGCCGCTCTCTTTTCAGTACCTCGGACATCTTTGCATCGCTTGAAGCAATCGAGAGTACTTCGCCGATCTGCCCGCTCATCTCGCTGGCTTTGGTTATCAGTGTAACCGTACGGGCAATGGAGGGGGTGCTTACCCGTTGTTCAAACCGCACAAGGGCTTCGGTAAAATTCGCCCCCCAGTCCATATCCCGCTTGATTCGCCGGACCTCATAACTGAGCAATCCGAGACTCGTATTCACCAGGATGCCGATGGCCTGGGCAACGGTCAGTCCAACCTGGTTGATGCCCGCCATCCGTTCCAGGAAATCCGGCATCAGCTCCTGCATACCCAGAACTTTCCGGGACCAGATCTCGTAGAAGATAGCGTAGGGAATCATCACGATAAGAAGGGCAATAATAATGTGGTCGTCGACCACGTTGATGTAGGTCTCGAGGTTCGTGTAACGCGGGACATTCATCAGAATGAAAACTACATAGATGATCGCTACAGGCACCGTCACATAGAGCGTATGGTTCACGTTGGAGACGAAACTCTCAAGGGGGTGTTTGAGAAAATGGATCAGGTTTCGCACCTGGTCATATTTTTTCAGCTGGGCAAAAAGCTCCTCTTCGTTAATCTTCTTGACAACCGGAACTTCTTCGTAGGTGTGCAGCCATTTCTGCTTGACATACCGTTCCGTCTTCTCACCCTTGATCGATATGACATCGATGAGCAGGATAAAGATAAAGGATCCGATCGGCATTACGGCGTACGTGACGAGCGCCAGCTGGAGCACCGCACTTCCGCCCACCATGCCCATGACGACCATGATGATAATCAGGAAGAGCGGCCCGGCAACAAAAAGGGTGACATAGGATTCGGCAACAAGGGAAAGGATGTTCAGGAACTGTTTCTGCTCGAACCGTGCCTCTTCCTGGTAGAGCCGGACACGCATCGAGAGGAAATCCGACATGTCCCCGCCACTCTCGATGACAGACAGGAGATCTTCGAGAAAGTTCTTCAGTTTTTCCGAAGGTGTTGTTTCCGTCAGGTGCTTTATTGCAGTCACCACATCGTACCCGAAAAAGTCGACATCGCGAACGATCTGGCGGAATTCAAGGGCAATTTCTCCGTAGATGTTCGCCCGGTCCGAGACGGAGCGGAAGATCGTCATCAGCTGTGCACCCCCTTTCCGCATTGCATAAATGTACGCAACAGCATTGTGCAGGGTGAGGTTGATCTTGACTGCCCGGTTGCCCTTCTCCATGGCAGGCAGTTTCAGCATCACGAGGTAGCCGATGTAACTCCCGATACAGAAGGAGATGATAATCATGAATGTCTGGATGTATACGGTGGGGGCGATAATATCGAACAGAACCGGGAACTGGACATTCAGGACATTGTAGATGCCACCTTTTCCAAGGGAGACCTGAAAAGACAGGATTGCTCCAAAGAAGAACCCGAGAATACCAAAGAGGATCCCCACCAGAATAGAGACACGTACCGTCCTCCAGACATACTGCTCGAGCGTCATACCCGCCCGGGCAGATATCATGTCTGCATGCAGGGAGTTGTACCTGACCGGATCGCTGTCAATCCATTTCTGGACGTATTCCCTTATGATCATTGGAGTACCTTACGAAGGTCTTCTATATTGGCAAGTACGCCTTTTGGACTGATGTGATATGCGTGGAAGAGCGACGCTGCCGAGATGTAATCCGTGATCTCCTGTTTTTTCATTGCTTCCAGGATGGATTTCCGGAGCTGGATCTCAGATTCGAGATCATCCCGCGTCCATCCCCGTTTCTCAGCGATGTCGGCGTAGATCTGTGATCGTCCCGTGTAGGAAAAGACATCCCGGACCGGATCATACAGGAAGACATTGTTGACCTGCAGGTTGCCGGTGGAGGGATCGATACCGGAGATCTCGACAATCTCCTGGACCCGGCGGACGCGTTCAACACCCCGGTAGATCAGCGCCTGGACGCTGAGGATGTTCAAGGCCTGCATCATGTTCCGCGGCACGTTTAAGGGTTCGCTCTCCAGACGATGAATGGCAGCGTCCACACTTCCTGCGTGCATGGTCGAGAAGGTAGTGTGGCCGGTATTCATGGCCTGGAAGAGCGTCTGGGCTTCCACACCCCGTACCTCACCTACAAGGATGAACTCGGGGCGCTGTCGCATGGCAGCCCGAAGGAGATCGAACATGCTGATACCATTACCACCCTCCGTGAGGGCTTCACGGGTGACACTGGCGATCCAGTTGTCATGGTAGAGCGTGATTTCACGGGTATCCTCAATGCTTACCACTTTTGCAACCGGGGGGATAAAGAGAGACACGGCATTGAGGGAAGTTGTCTTCCCGGATGCGGTCCCTCCAATAAAGATGAGACTCTTGTTGTTCTCGATTGAGAGCCAGAAATAAACAAGTGCTTCGGCATTGAACGTCCCGTTCTCCATGAGTTCGATGGGAGAGAACGGCTCTTCCCGGAACTTACGGATCGTGAAGGATGTACCCCGTGTCGTCACTTCTGTGCCGAACGTCAGTTGCAGCCGTGAACCTTCCGGGAGGGTAGCATCGATCATCGGCGCCCCCGTTGAGATGTGCTTACCGGAACGCTGGGCAAGGGTGATTGCAAGGGAATTTAAGACCTCGGCCTCGAATGCGATATTGGTCTTGATGTTCCGGTATTTCCGGTGGTACAGGAAGACGGGAATCTTGTTGCCATCGCAGGAGATATCCTCGAGAAGGGGATCCTTCATCAGGGGATCGATACGGGACCACCCGATGAAGTTCCGGATAAGGTAATACTGGAGTTTGAAGAGCGTGGACCGCTCCAGATCGAGACCGTAGTCATCAAGAAGATGATGGATTTTTTCAAGGATGATGACCCGGTGATCCTTCCGGATCTCTTCTGAAGTCAGAATGAGTACATCGCGCAGGTCCTCATGGAGCCGTTCGAGAAGCTCATATTCAAATTCAGAAAGGGAGGGTTCAAAGAGAAGATATTCGTTCAGGTTGTTCTTCTTGTTGAGAGCAATAACCACAAGCGAACGGCCCTTATCCACCCAGTACTCATCGATGTGCTCATAGGTGTCGGGGAGATCTGCCTCAACAAGTGTACCGTGCCGGTCAAAATCGTATTCTTCAACAACAGCCGTCTCTTTTCCTTTCAGAAAATGGAAATACCGTCCAAATGAGGGGGTTGCGGGCTTTGGAGTGGAGACAGGCGGGATACCGGTCACCTCGTTTATTGATTCTGTTTTGGGATCCGCTTCCCCAGACCCCCCCTTATCATTATGGGTTTTATGGAACAACGACCCGAAGATTTTTGGTATCTGCATGGTAAAGATCTACCCTTCCCCGAAAATTTTTCTTCTCCCGGATAATAAATCGGGGTACCACCTATATAATAATATAACCTGAAAAAACCCGGTCGCAGTTATCACCGGAATATGGTCCCTGGTTTAACCCATCAAGGACAGATATATTTACCATAAATCCATTAGAGTTCCTTGTACGGGAGAACAACGTCCGTCTTTGATGAGGTTACCTGATGCAGGAAAATGCAAAACAAAAAACACCTACCGGGATCACATCCCTCGATCCGATCCTCAGTGGCGGAATTCCCCGGGGTTCGGTTGTCCTCCTTCTTGGGGATATCGGGGCAGGGAATTACGAATTTGCTTACAGCTCCATTGTCAACGTGTTAGGCCTCATTAAGGACAAGAAACCAACCCCGGACGCCGAGCTCCCCGGGGAGGTGAGGTATATCACCTTCACCCGGCTCAAGGAGGATGTCCAGCAGGAGATCACCAGTTCCTTCAATATCGAGGGTCTCGACCAGATCGTGAACGAGATTAAATTCGATGACCTCTCCGAGCTGTACTTCGATAACAGTGTAGTACCCGATGAATGGTACAGTCGCAGCGACATCATCACCCGGCTCCAGAACCGGTCCGGGAAAGAGGGGCTCCTCTTCCAGCTCGCAAATGTCATCAATGATATCAAGCCCAACAGCATTCTGGTGTTGGACTCTGTCACCGACATCGCAACCCAGTCGTCGATCCCAAATATCTGGCAGAACCTGACCGGTTTTCTACGGGGTTTACAAAGGATATCCAAGCAGCGCGGGATCACCACCTATCTCCTGCTCAGCGAAGGGATCCTCGATCCCTCCCGGCAAAAGGAGCTAGCGGATATCGCTGACGCCGTCATGCTCTTCCAGTGGGAAGAGACGACCGGTGCACGGCGCCAGCGGGTGATGTACTTTGAGAAGTTCCGGGGCGTTATGCCTCATCTTGAAGAGCGGGACCTGGTGAAATTCGCCGTCAAGATCACAACCCAGGGCGGGTTTGAAGTGCGGAACATACGGGTGGTCATATGAACATGGAGCGGGTCAAAGTCGGTATCGTCGGGCTCGACGACATGATGGGCGGCGGGCTGATCGCCGGGAGCATCTGTTCCCTGATTGGCACCTACGGTACAGGAAAGACAACCTTCTCCCTGGAATTTGTCTGGGAGGGGCTTAAAAAGGGCGAGAGCATCATCTACATCAGCCTCGAAGAGCGCGAAGAGCGTATCCTGCTCTACATGCGACAGAAGGGCTGGGACGTGGAACCGTTCCTGAACAAGACGCTCTTTGTCATCAAACTCGACCCCACGGATTTCAACCTGGCGAACAACCGCATCAAGAACGAGCTTCCCAAGCTCATCCAGAAAGTGAAGGCGAGCAGGGTTGTTATCGATCCTATCTCCCTTTTCGAGGATCTCTTCACCTCGGATTCCGAACGACGGCAGGAGATGTTCAGGTTTATCGAAGGGCTTCGCGACAAGCAGTGCACCATCATGATGACATCGGAGACCGACCGGGACAATGTCTTCTCAAGCCGGCACGCCCTCATCGAATACCTGTCCGATACGGTTATCCTGCTCCGCTATGTCCGCCCGTCAGACCTAACCGATGTCCATCTGGCACTTGAAGTGGTAAAAATGAGGATGTCCTCCCATTCCCGGGAGATCAAACCCTACGAACTGATGCAGGACCAGGTGCTCGTCTATTCCGAGGCAAATGTCTTCTGATCCTGCACATTTTTGATTATATCGTAATTCCGAAGATATTCAAAAGCACGAGAATCAGAACGCCGGGGAGGCCCCCGACCGCACAGATGAGGATTGTTGCCAGGTTGTACCCCAGATCGGGTTTGCCGATCCACTGCATTACACCAAGGAAGTTGAGGAGAAACAGGCATATGATGCCCAGGATAGCATTCACGGCCAGTATCGCGGCTTTTTTGACCAGGAACCAGACGATCGCAATGATGACGACGATGAGAATAACGGCAATGAGCAGGTCTGCCATGATATTTTCCTATTCACCAATGAAATATGGTTGATATCGCATTATCTGTTCAAATTGTCTGTTGTGTGCCCGGATTCCACGTAAGGGAGAGCCTGTATCCATGATCGTACTTCCACAGTTATCCATAAAATGCTACTCATCCATACGATTTCCTGTGCCTTAAAACCGGTCCTATCCCCTCTGAATCTGAACTCCCCACGATACGTGAAAGAGAGATACCTGCAGGAGCGCAACTGCCACATTCACAGCCGTTTTAGAGATCCCTCCCTCGTTGCCGGCGGGATCTTTTCGGAGATCGCATCAGCCACCAGGCAATAACAACACCCGCCACCAGCAGAACGGCGAGGATCAGCATCAGAGGGGAGATACCGGATGAGGTATCTGCCAGGGCCGAAATGATTGGATTCGGTGCCGTTGTCACTACAGGGGGAGTCACAGGAGCAGGAGTCACCGTGACTGCCGCAGGTGCAGGAGATGGACCGGCTGGCTCAGCCGTTTCCCGTACGGCTGTCACCGCAGAAGAGCCGGACTGTCCAGAAACCGTAATGTAATCATTCATCGTTGAGGTAGAGGAGCCACCGGCGTTTGTCGCGATCAGTGTGACAGTATAGGAGCCCCTGCCCGTATAGCTATGCGAGGGGTTCTTCACTACCGATACGGATCCGTCCCCAAACGACCAGGCCCAAAAAGTCGGGGAGTTGGTAGAACTATCCGAGAACTGGATTGTGAGGGGTGCAGTTCCTTCGCGCACGTCAGAAGTAAATGAAGCCACCGGAGGGGAGGGTGCAACGACAGAGATGTAATCATTTCGGATTGTGGTTCCCCTGCCAGCGGCATTCATGGCAGAGAATGTAACGGTGTAGACACCGGGAACGGTGTACTCGTACGCCGGATTCTGCATTGCCGAGGTATTCCCGTCCCCAAATTCCCAGTCCCAGGTGGTGGGTGAATTCTGGGAGGTATCGGTAAACTGGACGGACAGGGGAACCGGCCCATATGCAGGAGTAGCGATAAACGATGCTACCGGGATAGAGGACCCGACGTTCATATAATTGTCCCTCGTCACGGTGTGATTGCCCCAGGCATTTGTCGCGGTCAGCGAAACCGTATAGTTGCCGATCCGGGAATACGTGTGCAGCGGGTTCTGCAGGGTCGAGGTCCCGCCATCACCAAAGGACCAGTACCAGGATACCGGAAAGTTCGTAGACGCATCGATGAACTGGACGGTTTGAGGCACGGTCCCGGAGTTCACGGTTGAGACGAACCGTGCAACCGGTGTATCCGTGGCCGGAGCCCCTACCGTAATGAACCCGGTCCGGGTAACCGTATCGCTACCGGCTGCATTTGTTGCCGTGAGGGCTACGGTGTAGACACCGGCACGGGTATAGGTATGTAACGGGCTCGCCCCTGTGGAAATACTGCCATCACCAAAGGACCAGTACCATGACGTTGGTGAATTCGTTGAGGAATCCAGGAACTGGACCGCAACCGGTTCGGTGCCCGTGGTCACATTCGATATAAAGAACGCAGCCGGGGCGGTGACCGGCCTGGTCGCAGTGATATATTCCGTCATCGTCACCATGTTGCTGCCCCCGCTATTCGTTGCAGCAAGGGTGACGGTATAGGTACCGGCTCGTATGTAAGTATGAGCGGGATTCTGTGCCGTGGAGGTCTCACCATCCCCGAACGACCAGATCCATTCAGTCGGGGATCTCGTAGATAAGTCCAGGAACTGGACACTCAGGGGCATGGTACCGGAGGTCACATTCGATACAAACCCCGCAACGGGTACCGATGCCGCGGAAGCCGGCAGGATAAAAAAAACGATGATGCAGACAACGGATAACAGCACTCCCGTAAAAACCCGTTGTTTCCTCACGCATTTCATCGCTAGATCCCCGGAATAAATGAATACAGAACAGTAGGCTGACTGTTATTTATGTCTTTTTTTCACCAGTGACAGGAAAACACACGGGATGCCTGCATGTCACAAGCCAGATGATGGCATTGTCCATTGGGAGCGATATTATCCAGAGAAAAGGAGGACCAATCCACAACATGTAAAAACAGGATATCCGGGGGTGCCCGGTATTATTTTCCAATGATATGCTGTTGGTTGATTTTTATTGAGGGCAGAACCAGCGAACCTATGGTCCGGCTCTTCCTGCTCATACCGGCGATCCCGTGGTGGAGATCGAATACATTTCCCGAGAACATGGCGCTCCGGACCGGTGACGTGAATTCCCCGCCCTCCATCCAGAATGCATTGGAAAGTTCGACCGAGAAATCCCCGCTCAGGGGGTTTGCGGTATGGGCGCCAACAAGATTATGGACATAGAGCACACGGGCGTCATCAACGGTATCGCGAACGCCGTCAACAACAAAATTGTGATGACCGATCGAAGGGAGACCGTTGGACCCGCCCCGTACCGCACTTGCCGTACTCGCTTTGCCGTAGCGATACGCGGTCTTGAGATCATAGGCAAAGCACTGGAGGACCCCGTCACGTACAAAATCGGTCCGGCGGGTCGGCGTCCCCTCTGCATCCCATGCAGTACAGCCACCCGGCCCCGGCATGTGGGGGGCATCATACATTGAAACCTGTTCACAGGCAACGGACTTGCCAAGGAACTCCCCGAGGCGGGAGCGTTTTGCATGAACACTGCGCCCGCTCAGGGCAGGGACAAACACCCCACCCAGGAGTTCTGCATATGCAAGGGGTGATAAGAGCAGATCGTAGTCACCGGTTTCGATATCCACTCCTTCCGACGAACTCTTCGCAAAGAACGTTGCCCGTTCCCCGACCGTAACCGGATCAACCATCGCGAGCGACCATGCATGGTCAAACTCGTACCCGGTCGATTGCTTTTGGATGGCTTCGAGCGATAGGGAGACACCGGTGTGCCGGTCGGTATAGCGGACCCCGTTGCTGTTGGCAAGGGTCACTTCAACGCGGGAGAGCCCCGCAGATCCCGAGGTAACTTCGGCCGGGTGTGCTTCTGCTCCCTCCAGCATCCGGGAGAGGAGATCGCGGGCGCATTCCGGTTCGATCTTCATCGAGGAATCATACGATCCCGGGACCTCGGGGAGCGTTGCCGGTACCGGCAATCCTTCCCATGGCTGGGGAGTTGCAAGTTTTGCACTTGCTATGGCCGCGGCAAGGCATTCCCGCCACTGGCCGGGATTGCTGGAGCTCGACGATCCGATCCTCCCCTTGTGGATGACGCGGATGCCAAAACCGCATTCAACAGAATTCGTGGCAAGATGTACGGTACGTTTCTTTAAGTCTGCCGAGACGCTGGTTCCCTCACCGTAATAGACCTCGACCTCATCGACATTCTTTGTCCCTTCCCGTATCAGCTCATCAATCCAGTCCACTGCCACCCACCACCGCATCATTCAGGAGAACATGAGGAGCCCCGTCGCTGACGGGGACGCTCTGCCCGCCTTTGCCGCAATAGCCCGGGCTCATCACCCGCCTGTTGCCGCACAGGACAATCCCGTGCAGGGTCGTTAAGATCTCACCGGACAAGGAAACGTCCCGAACCATCCTTGTGCATTCCCCGTTTTCTATGAGATACCCGTATTCCGCGTTGAACTGGAAAATTCCCCGGCCCGGGTCTACCTGGCCACCCCGTGAACCTTTGAGGAAGATGCCGTTTTTACATTCCGCGAATATCTCCTCCTCCGTGGCATCACCGGCCTCAATGAAGGTGTTGCTCATCCGGACGAGCGGGGGTTCCCCGGGCATGGCCCGGGCGTGGCCTGCAATGCCATTCCCGACCGCCGCAAGCGATTCGCGGTTGTGCAGGAAAGCATGGATTACGCCCTTCCGGATAATCTCGGTCCGGGTTACGGCCACGCCTTCTGCATCCACGGGGTCAAACCCGAACTCACAGAGACCGGGGTCATCCACGATGGAGAGGATCTCATTCCCTATCTTCTCCCCGGTCCTCCCTTTCAGGACCGAGCTGCCCTCGTGAATCAGGTCTCCTTCACTGGCATGCCCCACGGCTTCGTGGGCAAAGACACCGGCAAGTTCCGGGTCAAGAACTGCCCGCAGTTTTCCACCCTTGGGTGCTCCCGCATCGAGAAGTGCAATCGCTGTCTCCGCGGCGTTCTTCCCGATATCCTCTTGGTGGCGGAGGTTGAACCCGTGGATGGAGTGCTCGCGCTCGTACCCCATCTGGAGATCCCCGTTCCTGGAGGCAACGGCAAGGACGTTGAACCCGGACCGTGTCATCCGGTACGTGTATTCGTTGCCGGAACTGTCGGAGAAGTTCACGTGCTCGACCCGCTCTATGTAGTTGGCCCGGGTGTTCACGATGCCGGGGCTGCGGGCTCCCTTCTCAATCGCCGCAAGAAGCGCGGATTTTTCTTCAAGGGGAACCTCATACGGATCCTCTTTCACCGGAGGAACCGGGAGTATGCCATGAGGTACATCGCCGAGTATTACCTTCTCTTCAGTGATGTTGGCAAGCCGGCAGGCCTGTTCAAGAAGTTCCTCGAACTTTCTGCCGGTACAGGGCGTATAATTATCGATCTGGAGAACACCCCACCCATGCCCGGAGAGGACGCGGAGTACCGCAACATTGACAAAAGAGCTTCCGGCGGATTCCACCACACTGTTGTCGATATCGATGTGGGTGGTCTCGCCGGTAACGTGGCGCAGGTCGTAATAGGAAATACACGACATTGCACTCAGGCCAGGGTCTGGTTGATCGCCGTAACTTCCGGGATCAGGGCCGAAGGTCTCATCGCCATCTTCCGGAGTTTGGTGAGGAAACCATCGGAGTTCTCGGGCACAAGCGCCAGCTTGAGGACATCATCGATCGTGTCGATGGGGATGATGGTGACAAGGGGTTTGAACCGCTCTTCGATAAGGACATCCCCCATATTCATCCGGGGAATCAGGACCGTCTTGATACCAGCCTTGGCGGCAGCCTCTATCTTGTAGGTAACTCCACCGACCGGGAGGACATCCCCCCGGACGGAGAGGGAACCGGTCATGGCAATATCCTGCCTGACAGGGATGCCCTCGATAGCACTGACAACAGCGGTCGCAACACTGACGGATGCCGAGTCTCCCTCAACACCCATGTACGTCCCGATGAACTGGATATGGATATCGATATTCTTGACATCCCTGCCCGTGAACTTCTTGAGGATTGCGCTGACGTTCTTGATGGATTCCTGCGCGATCTCCTTAAGCATCCCCGTGGCAATCACAGTCCCGCTTGCACCCTGTGCCGGGGTAACCTCCGCCATAATGGGGAGGACCGAACCGGCATCGCTGCCGGTGACAGCAAGACCGTTCACGCGGCCAACGCGGGTACCTTCGACAACGGTCATCTCGTATTCCCGCAGGTGTCGCGTGATCTCGTCAGAAACCTGGTCTTCGATCGATCGTGCAGTCTTCTTTGCGGTTATTACATGGGCCCCGGTGGTGATCGGTGCACTCTCCTGGCGGGCGATATCTCCTGCAACGCGGATAAGGCCACCCATATCACGCAGCTTGAGGGTAAGGTGACCCTTGCGGTTCGAGCGCCTGCGGGCTTCCCTTATGACTTCATCGATAGCACTCTGGTCGAAGTGCGGGATCTTCCCGTCGTTTTTCACTTCCTGTGCTATGAACCGGACATATTTTTTGCGGTTCTCTTCGGTATCATCCATACTCTCCGCCATATACACTTCATACCCGTACCCGCGGATACGCGAGCGGAGTGCGGGATGCATTCCCTGGATGGCATCGAGGTTCCCGGCTGCAACCATGATGAACTTGCAGGGCACAGGTTCAGTCCGGACCATCGCCCCGCTCGATCGCTCGCTCTGGCCGGTGATGGGGAACTCGCCTTCCTGAAGAGCAGTCAGGAGGTTCTGCTGGGAGTGGGGGTCAAGGGTATTGATCTCGTCAATAAAGAGAACCCCGCCATTTGACCGGTGGATGGCTCCTGCCTCGACACGGTCATGTGCAGGGGTCTCTAGGCCGCCGCTCTGGAACGGGTCGTGCCGGACATCGCCCAGAAGGGCCCCCGCATGGGAACCTGTACCATCAATAAACGGGGCTACACTCTTCGTGTCGCTGGAGACGAGGAGCTTGGGAACCATTGCTTCCTCACGGGGTGTTGTGTAGCGCAGGGCCATGAACACAAAGGCACCCGCGATCAGTCCCATGAGGAGCTGCATGGTAATGATTGCATACCCGGCAATACCGAGAAGGAGCAGCATCAGGAGGGTCTGACGGAACTGCGCCTTCTTCTTTGCTTCGGCCTTGTGGGCCGCAACGATCTGCTTTCCCCTGCCGCTCGCAACCGTGCGGATCACCGGGTTGTTGGAATCGTCAGAGTTGGGGTATACGAGAATGTCCTGAAGTTCTTCCTTTGGCAGGAGCTCGGCCATGGCCTTTGCCAGCATCGACTTGCCAGTACCGGGGCTGCCAATCATCATGACATGACGGCGCTGGATCGAGGCCTTCTTGATCACTTCAACCGCACGTTCCTGCCCGATCACCTGATCGATGAGCTTTGGCGGTACTTCTATCTGTGACGATGTCGCAATAACGCCGTCAGCGCTTGCGGCTTGTGGGACAGCACTCTCCGGTGCCGCCGGTTCTGGCTGCGGAGATGAAATTTCAGAATTTTCCATTGCGGTTTTGCCCTCTTTTTCCCCTTGGAGTTTCATATAATTTGTCTCATGATAGTTTAAGTACTTTCAGCTGATGTCAAGTCCGTTGATCCAAGTTGACCTTTTTAAAATAATACCATGCCATTTATTCAGTTTTGCGCAAAAACTACAATACCAGATACCGTATATATTCATGCCCAACCGTACATCCCGGGCCCTCTGCCGCACCGGGCCAAGGAACGATACTATGAAGGTAATCAGTACTGAGAAATCCCAGGTTCTTGCCACCCGGGTTGCACATGCCCTCAAGACTACAATAGTAGATGTAAATTACTCCCGCTTTCCCGATGGGGAACATTACCTGCGGGCAGGAGAGCTTGACGATGAGATGATCATTGTCGGGAGTGTCGTTGACAACGATGCACTGGTCCAGCTGCTGCTCCTGATCGATGCCTGCGACAGTTCGAAGAACCGGCTGGTTGTTCCCTATATGGCATATGCCCGCCAGGACAAGCGGTTCCACCCGGGCGAACCGATAAGCATCCGTGCAGTCGCCCACGTCTTCAGCCATGGCGTTTCGGATATCACCACCATCAACATCCATGACAAAGAGGTTCTGAAATACTTCTCTGTCCCCGCAAAGGATATCTCGGTTGCCCGTGACCTCGGGGCCTACATAAAAACCATGGATCTCGACAAACCGCTCATCCTCTCCCCGGATGATGGCGCACTTGCCTTTGCCGAACAGGTGGCGTCAGTCGGGGGATGGGATGTCGACCACCTGGAAAAAACGCGACTGAGCGGGGTTGAGGTGAAGATGGCACCAAAACAGCTCTGTGCCAGGGGAAGATCCGTCATTATCGTTGACGACATCATCTCAACGGGAGGCACGATCGCGACTGCAACGGGAATGCTCTACAACCAGGGGGCAGACGAGGTATATGCAGCCTGTGTTCATGGGGTACTCACCGGAGGAGCCTATGCCCGGCTCATGGCATCCGGGATCCGGGATGTCATCAGTAGTGACACCATCGAACGGGCATGCAGTAAAATTTCAGCAGCGGACCGGATTGCCCATGCCCTTACAACTCACTGAAAACGTGAGAGCAGGTTCAGGAACCCCTTTTTTTCCGGGAACGGGGAGCCGGATATGAAAGCAGTTCTCGATGCAAGCGTCTTCTTTTCTGATATTCCCATTGAGGGAGAACTCTATACAACACCCTCCGTCTGCGACGAACTTCTCGATATCCGGGCAAAGGGAAATTTCGAGAAACTGTGCGCCAGCGGGCTCCAGGTCCGGTCTCCCGGGCGCGAGAGCACCGACGCGGTGAGGCAGGCAGCAAAGACATCCCGGGATAAAGGGATTATCTCGGCGACCGATGAAGAACTGCTGGCCCTTACCCTCGAACTGGGTGCAGTCTTGTATACGGATGATTTCGCCATCCAGAACGTTGCCGGCGTGCTGAGACTGGAGACGCATCCCATTCTCCAGAGAAAGGCCCGGCAGGTCCGCTGGAAATACCGGTGCAGCGGCTGCGGCAGGTACTACGGGCATGACGGGGAGTGCATGATCTGCGGCGCAGTAATTAAAAGAAAACTTAAATAGATACCGGCGAATCTTTTTCCATGTCTTCCCTTGACGATCTGATCAGCAGGGCCAAGGTGCTTCTTGCCGATGGGCACAGCCCGGGTCAGATTGCAGATGAACTCTCCCTTTCCATGGAGACCGTAACGTGGCTCTTAACCCAGGCAAAAGGGACCGCAGCCCCAAAAGATGTCCACATCGACTGGACTGCCGTCTCAAGCCAGGCCCCCCTTCTTGAAGAGACTGCACAGATGCTCCTGAGCCGGTATTACCTCGCCCAGACCATTGAGAACACCGGAACACCCGCTGCCGGGGTTATCGTAGGTATTGCGATCTCGGGAATCCCCCTTGCAACGCTCATCGCAGTCCAGGAGACGGCCCAGCTTGCTATCTACCATCCGGCAAAACAGAGCCAGAACGAACGCCCCACCGGATCGATCAGCGGGAATTTTGCCAGTGTGAGCGGTGAGCGGTGCATTATTGTCGATGACACCATAACCTCGGGGAACACCATGCGGGAAGTGGTGAAGTACCTCAAGAAGCACAATGCGGTGCCGGTTGCCATCTGGGTGATATTCGATAAGCGCGGTATCAAGGATGTGGATGGCGTACCGGTCTATTCGCTCTTCAAAATATCCCGCATTGACTGATCTCTTCTTTTTTCCGGGACAACCTTGCACATATTTATATAGAAGTTCAATTCCACCTTTTACAACATCGGAGGATCCGTTATGCTATCTGGACAGCCAATTATCATCTTAAAAGAAAATGTAGAGCGTAATTACGGGAAGGAAGCCCAGCGCTCGAATATTGCGGCAGCAAAGGCTATCGCCGGCGCCGTCAGATCAACTCTCGGCCCCCGGGGCATGGACAAGATGCTTGTCAGCGGCTCAGGCGATATCGTCATAACGAACGATGGTGCCACCATCTTGAGTGAGATAGCCGTTCAGCACCCCGGCGCAAAGATGGTCATCGAAGTTGCACGAACCCAGGACGACGAAGTCGGCGATGGGACCACAACCGCAGTCATCCTCGTAGGCGCCCTGATGGAACAGGCAGAGACCATGCTCGAACAGGGTATCCACCCGACCGTTATCGCGCAGGGTTACCGCTTAGGCATGGAGAAGGCACTCGAGATCGTGAATGGCCTCTCCCTCAAGGTTGACCCGACCGACCGGAAGACCCTGCTCAAGATCGCCGACACGGCAATCACCGGGAAATCAATAGAGCAGGTCAAAGGCAAGCTCGACGGCATAATTGTTGATGCAGTCATGACCGTTGCCGAGAAAGTTAACGGGAAATACTCCGTTGATGAAGAAGACGTGATGATCAAGAAGCAGAAGGGTGCTTCCATGAACGACGCGGAAATGATCCGCGGTGTGGTCATCGACAAGGTTCGGGTTCACGATGGCATGCCCAAGAAGATCACGAAGGCAAAAGTCGCAATGGTTGCAATGCCCCTTGAGATCACCAAGACCCAGGTGAAAGCCAAGATCAAGATCTCCAACGCCGAACAGATCAACGCGTTCAGCGAACAGGAGCGCGAGGCGCTGAAGAAACTCGCTGATGCGATCATCGACAGCGGGGCAAATGTCCTCCTCTGCCAGAAAGGCATTTCAGATGCAGCACAGTTCTTCCTTGCAAAGAGCGGTATCCTTGCAATCGAGGATGTTCCCGAGAAGGACATGAAATACGCATCACGCGCCCTTCATGCCAACATCGTCAACAAGCCCGAGACCCTGACCGCAAAAGACCTCGGTGTCGCCGAACTTGTTGAGGAAGACGACGAAGGGAAAGTCACGAGGATCTCCGGCTGCAAGAACCCCAAGACCACAACCATCCTGCTCCGCGGTACGAGCGACTATCTCCTCGACGAGCTCGAGCGGGCTGTTGTCGACGGAACCCGCGTAGTCATGGATGCCATGGAAGACGGGACCTATGTTGTCGGCGGCGGCGCAGTGGAGACCGAACTCCTCATGAAGATCCGGGACTACGCCCAGACCGTTGGGGGACGGGTGCAGATGGCTCTCGAAGCCTATGCAGCTGCCTTCGAATCCATCCCCCGCACCCTTGCCGAGAACTCAGGGTACAACCCGATTGACAAGCTGGTGGAGCTCAAGAACGTCCACTCCAAGGGCAAGAAGAATGCCGGTCTGAACGTATACGAGGGAAAAGTTGTGGACATGCTCGCAGAGGGAGTTATCGAGCCCCTGCGGTCCAAGCGCCAGTCTATCCAGAGCGCTTCCGAAACTGCCATCATGCTCATCCGGGTCGATGACATGATGATCACCCAGCAGGGTGGAAAAGGCGGCATGCCCGGCATGGGATAAAACCCCATCTTTTTTCTCTGAATCATGCCCGTACATGGTTAATGACAAACCCTGCAGAGCGTTATTCAGATAACTATTAGAGGAATCGATGGAAAAAATAAGAGAACCGGTGCCGAGGTAGTCTAGCCCGGGAAGGCGGTAGCCTCGAAAGCTACTGGCGCTTCGCGCCTCGGGAGTTCAAATCTCCCCCTCGGCGTTTTATGAATGCCTTTTATTCTCCCTGCTATTGTGCCGGGCGTGTTTGACCGCACGGGCATTACCCGGTCAAACGGACAGAATCTGCCGATTCCGGACAGCCTTTTTTCACCACAGTTGGATAAAATAGGAAAATACGGCAAATTTGACTCATTTTCACGAAAAAATTAAATTTATCCCGCTATTTTAAATTTCGGGAATTTGGGAAACAATAAATATTACCTGTTCTGATAATATGGTATATTCAGCGGGGATCCCCCTTAATCCGGGCCCCGGGAAGGTATGGTGATCCAATGATCCGAATAAAACAGAACAAGCCAGTCATTTCAGCAGATGCGAAGCCATTTCGCGCTGTGCGGAGGCTTAACCTCAACCGTACCTACATGCCCCTCAAGATCGGTGCGATTGCAGGATATATCCTCCTTGGGATGCTCTCTGCATCCACATCCATGTTCGGCATATTAGTCGGAGCAGTCCTCCGCGTAATCGGGTTATAATCACAAAATACCCGAACCCCCTTTTTCTATACGTTACCAGTACGCCAGTATCCCAAGGGTCCCGTGCAGAACCGCAAGCCCGATTGATGCCACAGCACACCGCATGTGCCACCGGAACGGGATTATGTGGATACCCCGGTGATTCAGGATAGCAATTGATGCGGTAAAAAGGAATCCGATGAGGGTCAGAACACCCAGGTACAGGATCAGGGGCTTTCCAAAAACCTGGGCATACGTTACCACCTCAAACATGGTTTACTCGACCGTGATGGTTCCCTGCATGCTTCTCGGGTACATGGCACAGGTATAATCGTACACACCCGGCTTGTCAAAGGCCCTCGTATAGGACTGTCCTACGGCGAGGAGGGGCGAGAGCGAGTTGTCGGCAAACTTGATCCGGTGAATCACGCTGTCCTCGTTGGCCCAGCGCACGTAGGCTCCTGCCTTGACGGTAATCTGCGAAGGGTTGAATGTCAAGTCGCGGATGGTGATGGTATTATCCGATACCGAAGGAGCGTTCGTTTCTACCGGGACAGCTGTTGTCGGAAGATAGGTGGCGCTTGTTGCACGGGTAGTGACCTTGACCGGTGTCGGTGCCGGTGTCGCAGGGGGCTGCGGGGCCGGCTGGGAACAGCCGGCAGCAACTGCCAGAAGAGCGACTATACAAAGGATCATAAGAATCCGTTTCATACTGTAATCTCGGTAACTGTACAATTAAAAATATTGGCGAGACTTTCTGAAGAAAGGGCCGGTTCATTCCGGATCAGGATTCGGTATCCGCATCCTTCCGGAAATTTTCGCTCCCGGCACTGATCCCGACAGACACAGGAAGATCCCGGACAATCGCCATGTACTCCTCGACATGGTAATAGTCAGCCAGGATCATACCGCGGTAGAGCCGGAGCGGGAGGAGCCGGGCAAATTTCCCGGTCTCAACGGGGGGGAGGGGCAGGCAGGGAGAAATCGCCGGCCGGGAGAGGGTGCGGAGCGCCTGGAGGGCGGACAACACCCGGGCTGCCGCACCATCCTTTCCCACCTGCCGGACCCGCACAGAGAAATCACTGAACTGCACCTGGACCCGGCCGCCCAGTTCCCGCTTCAGGAGAAGTGAGAGCACCTGGTTGAACCTGCTGCCCTGCAGTGAGATGACGATAACTTCCCATCCCCGCGTTCCTTTCCGCTCGCAGACAAGAAGACCAGTCTCTCCCGCACCGTCCGGTATACGGGCAAGCACCTGGCCGATGAGCTCCTGTTCCGGCCCGGCAAGGGGCAGGAGCGTCCCTCCCCGGGCCCGGATCTTCTGGATCATCCGGCAGACGAGCGGGGAGTATCCCTCCTCCCCGCCCCCGCCCGTCCAGAAAATGCGGGACGAATCCATCCCTCCGGGCACCACAACCACGAGATTGTGCCCCTCATCGCACTTGACCACCGACCACGAGCGGCCGCCAAGCGAGATCCCGCCAGATTCGTGGCTCCGGACAAACCGCTCGTCCAGGTTACCGATGACTTCGCCATCCGGAGTGACTGCACGGTACTCTCCCCCTCCGCTGATCACCGAATAGAGATCTTTCCAGTTGGAGCGGCCAAAGACCCGCTCGGCTTCGTTTCCCGGCATCAGCAGTTCGCCGTCAGCCGTGAGGTACCCTTCCGCGATAAGGTGCGATATGAGGGCCTGGAGTTCGCTTTCGCTGACAGAGGAAAAGACCGGGTGCGAGAGCAGTACCTTTTCCAGCTGCCGGCGGCTTGCAGCCCTGTGGTGGTGCAGGTACAGAAAGAGCTGCTGGAGCAGGACCGGGTAGGGTTTTTTTAAGGGCGTGAGGGTTTCCGTTGCCTTTTCCATAGCGCATTCGATGATGGCACAGCTGCAGAGGAGTTCACAGGGATCCTTGAGGATCCAGGCAACGTACGCGGCCTTCCCGCGCCGCCCGCTCCGCCCCATCCGCTGGAGGAACGAGGATACCGATGCGGGTGGGCCTACCTGGACCACGATGTCGAGATCCCCGATATCGATCCCGAGCTCGAGCGTGCTTGTGCAGATGATGCAGGCACCGCGGTCGGAAGAGAACGCTTCTTCTGCAGCTTTCCGCGTGGCCGGTGACAGGGACGAGTGGTGGATGTGAAGATTTTTGATCCGGCCGGCCATGGACTGCGCAAGGTGCTCGGCAACACTCCGGCTGTTGACGAAGACCAGCGCCTTTTTACCGGATACGCTCCTCACGAGCGCATCAGTTCTTTTTCCCTCGTCCGGCTCTACAATGAACCGGAACTGCTTCTCCTGCGGGGCTGACGGCACGGTAACGAGCGCCTCCCCGTGGCGGTTGTCTGAGAGCCAGCGGAGCACCTCCTCCGGGTTCCCGGTGGTTGCAGACAGGCCGATCCGCTGGATCTTCCTCCGTGCAACCCCATCCATCCGGTGGAGCAGCGCCTTTAAGTGCACCCCCCGCTCCGTTTCAACGAACGCGTGAAGTTCATCAACGATGATGTACCGGACCTGGCGAAGCGAGGGGGAGAGCGTAGGCTCCTGGAGCAGGACTTCGAGCGATTCCGGCGTTATCATCAGGAAATGCGGGGGTTCGCCCTCTTTCCACGATCGTTCTCCCCGGGCCACATCGCCATGCCATTTCATAACAGCAAGGGACGTTGGAATGCAGAACGCGGAGAAGCGATCCTCCTGGTCGTTGATTAAGGCCTTGAGCGGGGAAAGGTACAGGCAGGCCACGCCCGCCCGGCCGTTTTTGAGGATATCGTCCATGACCGGGATCAGGGCTGCTTCTGATTTGCCCCCGGCGGTCGGGGCGATAACCAGCGTATCGTTCCCTGCTGCCATGGCAGCATAGGTGCGTTCCTGCACTTCGCGCAGCTCGGTCCAGTCCAGCCTCTCTGAAAGGACCTGCTGGAGGGATTCGTGGAGCGTGGAGAAAGTAGACGACACAGTTGACAGGTAGAGGGTTTAGCCGCAAGCGATATGGTCTTTCCCCAAAAGGCGCGGCTCCCGTGAAATGACCATGTGTGTTCAGCAGAGTACAGCTAAAAACACATATATACCGTTATTGCCAGAATAGTAACCGGTAAACAATGATATCACCATGGGTTCAGCATACCGTTTCTTTCCCGAGCCCGTGCTTCGCATTCTTCTTTAGATAGGGGATCTTCGCTTACGAAGTTCCCCGTGTAATGTCGTGATGAAAGAGTTTACCAGAGGTTTTCATATGATTTTTGGAATTCCCGACCCGCAGATCCTCATTGGCTATGGCCTGTCCCTTGGACTGGCCCTCGCGTGTATCGTGTACGGATGGCTGTACTGGAACGAGGAGGAAAGAACGGATGGCAGTTGATTCCCTGCTGATGACTTCGCTCGTCCTCGTATACCTGGCAGCGACGCTCATCATAGGCTACATTGGATATAAGAAGACGAAGAGCAGCGAGGATTACCTGGTTGCGGGACGGTGCAGCCATCCGGTGATCATCGCTCTCTCGTACGGCGCAACCTTCATCTCCACCTCGGCCATCATCGGTTTCGGGGGCATGGCGGCCAATCTCGGGATGGGCCTCATCTGGCTGACGGTCCTGAATATCGGGATAGGTATCCTGCTCGCGTTTGTTCTCTTTGGCAAGAAGACCCGGGAGATCGGGCAGCGGCTCAGCGCGGTCACATTTCCTGACCTGATGTGCAAGATCTACAAGTCCCCGCTCCTCCAGTACATTGCCGGGTTCATAATCGTCATCTCAATGCCGCTGTACACCGCAGCCATCCTGATCGGCGGGGCACGGTTCATCGAGCCCACGCTTGGCATTCCCTACGCAACCTCGCTCATCCTTTTTGCCCTCATCACGGCAGTGTACGTGGTCTTCGGAGGACTTATCGCGGTCATGTATACCGATGCCTTCCAGGGCACCATCATGCTCATAGGAATGACGGTTCTCCTGGCGCTCACGCTCATCGCGGTCGGGGGGTTCACGGCAGGGACAACGGCCCTGACGAACATGGCAGATATGGTCCCAAAAGCGCTGGCCAGCCAGGGAATGACCGGTTGGACTGCAATGCCGGACCTCGGCTCGCCCATCTGGTTCACCCTTGTCACAACGCTCGTGCTCGGGGTAGGTATCGGCGTGCTTGCCCAGCCGCAGCTCGTTGTCCGGTTCATGACCGCCAAGGACAACAAGTCCCTGAACCGTGCCGTACTTGTCGGCGGGCCCTTCATCCTGATGATGACCGGGGTTGCCTTCACAGTCGGCGCGCTCTGTAACGTGTATTTCGTCCAGAACACGGGCAAGATCGCAATCGATGCCGCCGGTGGTAATGTGGACGCCATCCTGCCGCTCTTCATCAACATGGCAATGCCGGACATATTTGTCGTCATCTTCATGCTCACGCTCCTCTCAGCAGCCATGTCCACGCTCTCTGCCCTCTACCACGCGATGGGGACGGCGCTGGTCTGCGATCTCTGGGGACGCGGGAAGGAGTGCGCCCTCTCCATGAAAGCCCACCAGGTCGGCATTGTCATCATGATGGTGCTCTCGACCATCCTTGCATTCCTCCTGCCGATAAGCATCATCGCCCGTGCAACTGCAATGTTCATGGGCCTCTGTGCCTGTGCCTTCCTGCCGGCGTTTGCCGTGGGTGTCTATGCCAAAACCCCGTCAACCAAAGCAGCGCTCTGGAGTATGGTCGCCGGTGCCGTGATCTGGTTTGCCTGGACCGCATTTGTTCATGCAGCGGAGGCAAAACCTCTGGGCCTCTGCCAGGCACTCTTCGGGAAGGCTACCCTGCTCGGAGCACCCTGGACCGCTGTCGACCCCCTTGTGATCGGTCTCCCCATCTCTATGATCGTCATGATAGTGATGCAGTACCAGTACGCCAGGCAACAGCCTGCCACTCCCGCAGCTGCGTAATCCGGCACCAGATCTCTCTTCTTTTTTGGACAGATGGAACAAAAGGGAGAGAAACTTTTTTTGTCCCGCGCACCGAGAAATAACCATGGAACTCGCAGAGCAGAAGTGCACCACCTATAAACCCGGTTCTCCGCCCCTGACCCGGAAGGAGACGATAGAACTCCTTGGCCAGGTTCCCGGCTGGGCACTCAGTAACGGGCACATAACGCGGAAATATGAGTTGCCGGACGCTGCAGCATGCATCTCCTTTTTCACGGAGGTTGCAACCCTGTCCGCACAGGAGGGGCACTACCCGGATCTGTGTATGAAAGAGTCCCGGTACGTTGAACTCTCGTACTACACCTACCCTGCCGGAGGCCTGACCCTCAACGATTTCATCATGGCCTTCAAACTCAATGCAAAAGACGAGATACCATAATTTTTTTTTGTTCTGACATACCCGTGCGGGGCTTCCTGAACTGAACGTTTATACGGTTTTTCTAAAAGATTAAAAAGGAACTATCTTCGGGCTACCTGCGCCGGTATGCCAGAAGGGTAGCGGACAGGATTGCCAGGATAATAACACCCGACGGAATGTCAGCAGGTTTGGCAGTTGTGGCCGGTTTCTGCTGGGTCGGGGTGGCGAGGGATGGGGCGGTGGTCATCCTTTGTGCGGCAACCGTTGTCGGGACCGGGGTCCCGCTGTCAGCCATGAACACCTCTTTTGGTGCCGAGGTGTTGCTGCCGGCAGCATTCGTAACTTTCAGCGACACGGAATAGACGCCCAGGTACGAGTAGGTATGCCGGGGGTTCTGGAGAGTTGAGCTCGCCCCGTCACCAAAATCCCAATACCAGGAGACAGGGTTTCCCGTAGAGGTATCGGTGAACTGGACCGGGTCGCCGGCTGGTCCCATCGAAGGATTTACCGTAAAACCTGCCACAGGTGTCTGCGGAAGCGCTAGTGCAGGGACAATACCTGCAAGGAGTATCAGGAGGACAAGGAAAACGCGGGATCGCATAGATTCCATTTTCCTGACCGGAAAATGAATTCATCGATAGGCATTTTCCCCTTCCATCCCATAAACGGAAACCGGCTGCGGGTATGCGGTTTCCGGCCCTGCATAACGGACCTTGCGGTCCTTATGAAATGCCACGGAGATTCGGCTTTTTAAAGAATTGCGGAATTTATTAAAAAAATGCCGGGAAGTTAATCCAGCCGGAATTTCCGGACAATCTTTTCCTTGATCGCTTCCTTGGGGTAAGCGCCGATTATCCGGTCCACCAGCTGCCCGTTGGAGAAGATCATCATCGCGGGAATGGCATCGATGTTGAACTGCGTTGCAAGGCGCCGGTTGTCGTCCGTGTTGCATTTTGCGAAGGTTACTTTCCCATAAAATTCTGTTGCCAGCTCGTCCATGATCGGTGCGATCCTCCGGCAGGGGCCGCACCATTCCGCCCAGAAATCCACAACAACGTTCGGGTGGGTTGCGATGAACTCCTGGAAGTGCATCTCGTCGATATTCTCTACGGTCCCCTTTATCCTTTCGTGCTTCATCTTTTCTTCCAACTCCATCCTGCGCTTCTCCCGGATCCGGAAGAGCTCATCGTCCATATTTCTCAGTATTCCGTCGCTGCTAATTTAATCTAGCGGCAATGACGCATCAGTAATCTGATGGGATGGGAGCAAAGTATATCAACGCACCCTGATAATAGTATAACCCTGATTATAGGAAGCGAGGTAGGGTAGTCAGGATATCCCGACGGGCTCATAACCCGTAGATCGATGGTTCAAATCCATCCCTCGCTACTTGTTCTTTTACTGTTTTTTTTACGAGCGCCAGCCAGTATTAGCATGTGCAGGGAGCAGATTCAGGAGAGAGGGGCGATACTCTTCTTCTCCAGGATCCCGGCATGGTAACCAGTATCGGTAGTTATGATCTCGGCGGTGCAGGGCCCCGTGGAAATGTGGGGTGCAGTTCACCCCTGCGGGCAACATTCACCCGGCTCTCCCCGTTCCGGAGCGCCAGGGTCTCAATCCGGTAGCTGATCATGACGGATCCGTTCCCTGTCACGGACAGCAGCAGCGTCAGCCCGCACTGCATGGAGGGAAGAGACGTGGCGGGTCTTATGTTCGTGCCGGCACTCAGGCCCGCTACCCCGCTCAGGCTGCTGCCATCGCCATACACTGTCAGGTAATCTTCTCCCGGAGAGCCGGATCGATACTGTGCAGCCTGCAATATGCCGGTCTTTTTATCGAATGAATACATGGGAAAGCCGAGGTTCATCTCCGGGTAACAGATTTACGTTGATCACCCCGGTTACGTTGATGAGGCGGCCTATGAAGAGGTACCTGACAGCGGTTTTAAAAAGGTCTGGTCTATAATCCGGCCCGGGAAACGGGGGGGTCCCCGGTCTACCCCCCGCCCCTTTTTTTCAAAACCGATCGGACCCCCCTCCCACATCAGGGGGGTGGTATGCGGGAGACCCCCCCACCGTTCGGGCCCGGCAGACTCCCCGGCTCATTTTCGGGTAGCCGATAAAAACCGGGCATTACGCCGGGAGTTCCACGCGAAATACAGCGCGAACGGGTGCGCAAAAAGGTACGTTACTCATAATTGAGGCGGGGGGTATGCCGGGGACCACCCCCCACGTTGTTTTTTGAATGGGGGGGACCCCCCCGGGTCCGGAGGTTTCCGGTCACCCCTTCCTTGCCACCGTAACAATGAACGTCCGGTTCCGGTACACTACATCCACATCGGAGAAACCGGCCTCGTTCAGCCACGAGAGCTGGACAGACAACTTCTCGTTCCGGTCAAGGGTGTCCCGGCGCTTCAGGATCTCGGCCTGCTGCGCGTCAGTCATCGGACCGCTCCGGAGAAACTCGTTCCAGTACTCCAGATACCGCTCACGGAAGAACGGGGTCTCCCCGTCCGCCTGGTCGGCATTGACAAACATCCCGCCCGGCACGAGCGCATCATGGATCTTCCGGAAGAGCCTGCGTTTGTCCTCCGGGGACAAGTGGTGGATGGAGAGCGCTGAACAGACAATATCGTACGGGCCCCCGAGATCCGCCCGTGTGTAATCGCAGACCCGGTATTCCGTGCCCGGCCGTGCAGCAAACCGCTTCCGGGCCATACCCAGCATCTCCTCGGCAATGTCCATGAGCGTGAGGCGGGCATCCGGGAACTTCTGGAGAAGGAACGCTCCAAGAAGGCCGGTGCCGGCCCCGACATCGAGAATTGCCGGCCCGGGAGCCGGGGATTCCATGGCCCAGACCGCGGTGCTGTAGAACTGCCGCAGCTCCGGAATCACGTACTCCCGCTGGGTATCGTATTCCTGTGCAAACCGGTTGAATGCCTCCCGTATATGGTCCAGAACAAACCCTCCTCGAATCCTGCACCCGCACTACCCGGGGTTCAGGTTTTGGGTGCTTTCTCTTTGATGGAAACTGTCACTGCAAGAAGCTTATCATGATCGTCTTTTACCGGACGGATACTAATGCTCACTTTCCGGCGCTTGGACGTTGTTGTCACAACGGAAGTGTTGGAGTCGTAATTGACCCCTGCCATCTGCCGGGCAGCCTCATCAACCGGATCCTTGACCTCCTCGTCCTTCTGATCACTGAGGATCATCAGGACGCTCCGCCAGTGCTTCATGAGGATCTGTTCCGGGGGCAGGTCGATGAACCAGGCCGCGTAGGGGTTGAAAAAGATGATACGGCCCCGTTTGTCCGTTATGAAGATCGCTTCGAGCGCGTCCATAATCTTCTTCGGGTCGCCTGCCGGGTATCGCTCGAGCGTCTTGCACCGGTTGCTGTGGTTATAAAGCGCAAGATCCACGTTCGTCGAGATCTCGATCATGGTAAACGGCTTGAAGATGATCCCGTACGGCTGCGAGTACTTGGCGCGTTCGAATAGTTCCTCTTCCGAGAGGGCCGTGATGAAAATGATGGGATACTGGAAGAGCTGGAAGATGTAGTGGGCCGCGTCCAGGCCATCCATCTGCCCGGCCAGGCTGACATCCATGATGATCAGATCGGGATTCAGTTCAGCGGCTCTGATGATGGATTCCTCACCGGATGCAACAACCCCCACGATATTATACCCCTTCTTCTGGAGCATGATCGAGATGAGCTTCGTGATGATGGGATCGTCATCAACAATCAGGATACGGGAGGGCTGGGACATGGATCACCTTGGGGGGCCGGCTTCTGAATCAGATATTATTGCCAGAGGGTTTATAGCTTGTTTTCAAGGATACCGGCGCATGGGAGAAAGGAAACGAACAAACGCGGACAGGAAAAGAGGAGGTTCATCAACCATCTGATCGGTTCATGTTTCAAACGAGCCGAGCCGGGACTGAAACGTGCCGTCAAGGAAATCAACGTTGCAGGTCGAGGCCTGCTCGCCCTCGATAGGCAGCGGGTAACAGCCGGTCAGGCACCCGGTGCAGAGATCCTCCCGCGCAAAACCGATTGCTTCCACGAGTGCATCGAGAGAGATATGGTGGAGCGTGGTTGCCGTGATACTGTGCCGTACCTCCTCCTCGTTTTTGTTGCTGGCAATCAGTTCCTTCCGGGTCGGCATATCCACGCCGAGATAGCAGGGAGCCTTGATGGCAGGCGAGCCGATCCGCATGTGGACCTCGCGGGCCCCTGCATCCCGCATCATCTCGATGATCCGCTTCGAGGTAGTGCCCCGCACGATACTGTCATCGACCAGCACAACGGACTTATCCTTGAGGTGCGCCGGGATCGGGTTGAGCTTGATCCGGACCGCTTTTTCCCGCTCCTTCTGGGTGGGCATGATGAACGTCCGTCCCATGTACCGGTTCTTCATCAGCGACTCGACGAACGGCACCCGGGAGCGTTCCGCGTACCCGATCGCGTAGGCCGTACCGGAGTCGGGAACCGCTCCAACGGAATCGGCAGAGGTTGGGTGCTCCTCGAATAGTTTCCGGCCGATCTGCCGCCGGACATCGTAGACCAGTACCCCGTCCATAATCGAATCCGCCCGGGCAAAGTAGATGTATTCGAAGATGCAGTGGGCATGTTTGCCGGCAACCGCGATCTGCATGCACCGGACGCCATCCGCATCGATCCGGACCAGTTCTCCGGGCTTCACATCCCGGAGAAACTTTGCGCCCAGCGCATCAATGGCAACACTCTCGGAGGCAACCATGTACCCGTGTTCGGTCTTCCCGATACAGAGGGGCTTGATACCCAGCGGATCACGGAAACCGTAGAGGGCCCCGTCAATCAGGATCACGACTGCATAGGATCCCACCAGCTTGTGCATACAGAGACTGACCGCGTCCTCAACCGACCCGGCATTGCTGATCGCATCAATGAGGATCTTCGCGATAATCTCAGTATCGGTTGTTGTCGTAAAGATCTGGCCGGCACGCTCGTACTCTGCCCGGATCTCGCAGGTGTTAACAAGGTTGCCATTATGGGCAATGGAGATGAAATGCTCCTGGAACTGGAAGTTCAGGGGCTGGATGTTTTCAGGAAGGTTTGCACCGGTCGTGGGATAACGGACATGACCAATTCCGGTAGTTCCTTTGAGATCGGTTAAAACAAGCGGAGAGAAGACATCGGCGACAAGCCCATTTCCCTTGAACTTGTGGAGATGGGTGCCGTCAAAAGTAGATATTCCGGCGCTCTCCTGCCCCCGGTGCTGGAGAGCGTACAGAGCATAATAGAGCTGGATTGCTACACCGCCAGCATCCACGATGCCAACGATTCCACACATGGTACAACTCTAATGCGTCGGGACTTTTGGTCGCTTGCTGTGCCACTTATAATCGCTGATCTTCGTGCTTCTGCCAAAACCACAGGCAGAGCAGACTTTCTTCTGGGCATGGAACGAGATCTTGCCACAGCGCCGGCAGGCGATGTGGGTGAACTTGTTCCTCTTACCCATTGATGGAGTGCCTTTTGACATGTTACTTCACCTTATTGTTCGAGTGACGGAGAAATATAAATTACATTATCCCCACGGACGATGAGTGTGCCGACTTTTACGACCTGTCCGTTCTCCACTTCCTCGGCTTTGTCGAGGACGAGGTTCATATGTACATCATATCCCTGGAGAACTCCCCGGATTTCTCTCCCGCCTTTGAGAGATACAATAACGGGCTGACGGTTCAGCACCAGATCTAAAATATCCAACGGCCTTTTGGTCATAATAATACCCTGTTACCATCGCTCTGGAGTAATATATGTGTGCGAGCGGATCACTTAAACATACCGTAGATCCTGAGGGACAAATACTTTTGCCTTCATGAGGCCCGGGTACGGAAACACGGGGAGGGAAGGACAGAATATTTCCGGCATGCAAATAATTTTCATTTGCGCAGTATGAATAGTTGAAGCAGGACCATGAAAAAGATAGTCGTGAAAAAACGCCATTCCATCCGGAAGAGCCAGGGTGTTGACCTGCTTTTACGCCTGGAAGAACAGATCGGATCATCGGCAAACCTCTTTCGCGCGGACATGATCGAGGTACTGGAGACAAACGCAGATGTTTCGCTCTTCATGGTTGCAAAAAAACCGCTCTTAATGGACACCGGCGCGTGGGTGTTTCCCACCCTCAAAGGCGCAGTGCAGGTCCCGTTTCCCGAGCGCCGGGTGACCGTGGATGCCGGCGCTATCCCGTACGTGGTGAACGGGGCGGATATCATGCGGCCCGGTATCGTTGCGGTGACCGATGACGTGAAGGCAGGATGCCCCGTCCAGATCGTTGACGAGCGGCACGGCAAGCCGCTTGCCATCGGGATCGCCCTCTTCGACGCGCCTGATATGCGTGCCAGTACAGCCGGCAAGATGGTCAAAAAGTTCCATCACGTCGGAGATGAGATCTGGAACATGGAAATCTGACCGTTTCCGGCCCGGTCGGATACGCGGGAAAACGGCAATTTTTCCCACTTTTGTAAGAAAAACAGCGCAAAGGCAGTTTCAAAATAGATACTATTAAATAATTTTCATCATACAGTTTTTTTATGGTTAAGATCATTGATACCCTTCTGGGAAAAAGCGCGTCGAGTTCGGACGATGACTATATGGAACTCGATCTCGCGTCCTATGAGGAGCATGGATCGGGATCCCCGGCTCTTCTCGTAAAGATCGCCACCATAACGGATCTCAAGGACACCCCCCGGGTAAAAGACGAGGTCTATTCGGGAAACATTGTCATCGTTGATATCTCCCGCTTGAAAATGGACAAGATCTCTTACGAGCGGGTCTTAAAGGACTTAAAAGAAGTGGCAAAGGATGTCAACGGCGACATCATCGGCCTTGGCGACCAGCGCTATGTTGTCTTAACCCCGATGTCAGTCAAGATCTCGCGCGACAAGATCGGTGGATAATCCCGTGGAGACGAAAGTTCCGGGTCCGTGTCCGTATTGCAATACTGAAATAGAATATCTGTATACCACAGAAAATATTCCTTATTTTTCTGATATTCTCATCATCTCTGCGGTCTGCGGTTCATGCGGCTACAAGTATGTTGATACCCAGCTCCTGAAGCAGGGCGAGCCTTCCCGCCACACCCTTGCGATAACGACCGCAGAGGATCTGGACGTCCGTGTGGTGCGGAGCATGAGCGCAAGCCTTGAGATTCCCGAGATCGGTGTCCGGATCGATCCGGGGCCGGTCTGCCAGGGATTTGTCTCGAACGTTGAGGGGGTCCTTGACCGGATCGAGCAGATTGTCAAAGGGGCCCTGAGGTGGGGGACTACGGACGAGAAAGAGAACGCTGCGCTGCTCCTGGCCGATATCGCACGGATAAAAGCCGGTCTTTACCCGGTAACCCTGATCCTCGAAGACCCGAACGGGAACAGCGCCATTGTTGCAGATAGGGTAATAAAAGCAGCCTATATCCCGGAAGAGTGAGGCTCATTTTTACCGGATCAGAACAGGCTGTTACGGGGATTATGATTATGTATCATATTCCCCCCGGGGTTTACCGGGATCAGCTCTGTCAAACTCCACTTTTTCATTCATACAGGTGCGGTTAACCCGGATCCGGACAAAAGCGTAATGGCTGATCGCCGGGATGTGGTGAGGGGAAAAAAAGGAGGAGTCCCCGGCTATTTCTGTTCCTTACTCCGCCGGTGCAGCCAGATTACAACCAGAAGGATCGCGATCAGGGTTGCCCACGATGCCGAATAGATGACGATGATGGGGTTGCTCAGGAGAGCCTGGGGTGAGAGGGCCGGGGCAGAGGGGGGCGGGGGTGGTGTGATGCTTGCGAACCTGACATCCACCGTTGCCGGGAACCGGCCTTTCCCATCGAAGTACTTCACCTGCACCGTGGCATTTCCCGAGGGAATAACACCATCGGTCTGTCCGCTTCTGGAGTTGGCAAAGACGACTGTCCGGTCGATCCTGCCTTTCTCATCCGCGAGCTCAACATACCATGCATCGGGATAGGATGTCGAATAGAGATCCTTAACCCCGACCTCAAGAGTGGAGCCGGGGGGAAGTGCAACATGCCAGATGCCGGTCCCGTTTGCCCCGTTGAACGTCAGGGTTCGAAGAGCGGTCTCCCCCGGCCCGAGACGAATCGATCCCGAATCGTACATGCACGCCGATGCGGTCCGGGTCCGTAACGGGGTTCCCTGGCCCGGAACGGATGCCGGGGGGGTGCAGAGGAGCCGGGTATCGATGATCTCGCGTGAGGTCAGCGCTACCGGATAGATCCTCACCTCATCAAGACCTCCCCGGAAGAAGTGGGGGCAGACAGGTGACGGCTTATCGTACATCCCCGACTCGGCACCCAGCTGGACATAATTATTGTATTCGTAATGGATCGGGCCGGAGGCATTTACCTGATTCCTGAGAATACCATCGAGATAAATCTTCGAGGATTCACCGTTATACGTGCCGGTCACATAATGCCATTCGTGCAGCGTGATACTGTCGTGCTGGATAGGAACAGAGACCTCCCCGGGTCCCTGGAGATTCACGGTCCACCACAAATCCTCCCCGTCACCAAATCCAAGGCGGTAACCTCCCCCGTCACAGTGACTCGATACCAGGACCTGGGGGTCGAACGAGTCCGTGTAGAACCAGGTGGAGACGGTGATCTCCTTTTCCGGGTGGTTTGCTGAACGGTACGGGATGCTGATGTACTCTCCACCCCCGTTGAAGAACACCGCCCTGCCACACCCGCTGTTGTCCATCCGGTCCACACCATAGATTGTACCGGAAGACCCATGGCCTGACAGGTCAAACGCAGTCGAACCGCTCCCCTCGTTGAAGTTGAGGTAGACAACGGGATCGACAGGAGTGTCTGGCGTGGTGCCGGAAGCGCATACACCGTGAATCAGGACGATAAAAAGAAGTGAAACTGCCAGGAGTTTACCTGGGACCTGAAGGCGTGGCACGGCGTTCATACGATCGGCTCATTGGTGTATTGGGGCTTGTCCGAAAAGAACATTGCGATAAGACCACCTCAATCCGGGGTTGGATCCCCCTTCAAATACTATTAAGTATTCAGCCACGTCATTTCCGGAATAATGACCAACGTTACCGTTTACTCCACCCAGAACTGCCCCTATTGCCGGATGGCAAAGGCGTTCCTGGAAAAAAATAATGTACCGTATGAAAGCATCGATGTCGGGGCCGATGCCGTGGCGGCGAAAAAGATGATCGACATCTCGGGGCAGCGGGGAGTCCCGGTTATCGTTGTGGGAGATGAGGTCATCGTCGGGTTCGATGCTCAGCGCCTTAACGAGCTCTTCGGTGAGGAGATTGCTGATGAGATCGCTGATGTGGTCATCGTAGGAGCAGGGCCGGCAGGCCTGACGGCAGGGGTCTACTGTTCCCGCAAGATGCTCTCAACCCGGATCATCAGCGAGAACATCGGGGGGCAGGCCCTTGAATCCTGGGCTATCGAGAACTACATGGGCTACCGGATGGTCAGCGGGGAGGAGCTGATGAAGAAGTTCGAGGAACAGGTCCGGAACCTCCATATCCGGCTCGAACTCGACCGGGTCACTGCCATCACAAAAGAGGGAACACTCTTTGTTGTAAAAACGGTCTCGGAGGCGGTCATCCGGTCAAAGGCAGTTATCCTCACGCAGGGCAACCGTCCGAGGAAACTGGGCGTTGCAAACGAGGAGCAGTACCTGGGCCGGGGGCTCTCGATCTGCTCCACCTGCGACGGTCCGCTCTACAAGGGAAAGAGGGTCGCAGTTGTCGGCGGCGGCAACTCAGCGATCCAGACTGCCATCGAGATGAGCGAGATTGCCAGTTCCGTCAGCCTGATCGTCCGGAGCACAATTCGGGCCGATCCGATCTATATCGAACGGCTGAACGGGAAGAAAAACATAACCGTTCACCTCAATACCCATATTTCGGCACTCCAGGGAGACAAGTTCCTCTCGGGGATCACTATCAAGAGCGATGATGGGAAGGAGCAGACGATCGGACTCGACGGGGTCTTCATCGAGATAGGCTGGCTGCCCAACACCGATATGGTTGAAGGGCTTGTTGCCCTTAATGAAAAAAAGGAGATTATTGTCGACATCAACGGGAAAACCGGTGTACCGGGCATTTTTGCGGCCGGTGACGTGACGGATGTCAGGAGCAAGCAGATTATTATTGCTGCCGGCGACGGGGCAAAAGCTGCGCTCGAAGCGTACGATTACCTGATGAAGCAGTGAGGCGGCAGAAATTTCCCGGGGTGAGAGGTGGATTATTGTGGATTTGAGGCGCTGTTATCTGATTCCTGCATGGCTGTTGATCATTGCACTGATTGTTCTGGCAGCCGGTATCGGAATGCCCGTTTCAGCGGAGGAAAAACCGGGGACTCATAGTACTGAGTTACCTGCAATCCTGGAGAAAAATAAACCGGTAACCGGGATTCCCAAAGAAGAATCGTTTGATGCTCCTCACATGATTCTGACAAAAGAGGAGAGGGAGGAGATGCAGCGCCAGCTGGATGCAGCGCCGAAATATTCCGCTCCCGGGCCGGTTCCACGGGGATCGGTGAGCCTGCTTTCGTATCTTCCCTACAATGCTACCGAACGGGAGCAGGGACATGCCGGTGACTGCTGGGTCTGGGGATCAACCGGGGCCCTTGAGATCGAGCATGCAGTCAAATACGGGATCTTTGACCGGCTCTCCATCCAGTACTTCCTCGATAATTCCGGCATCGGGCCCCTGGGCATTTATAACGCCTGCCACGGGGGGAATCCGACCCGCTTTGCAGCCTGGTATTCCAATACCTCGGAAAATCCCGGGAGGAAAGTGGTTCCCTGGTCCAATGCGAATGCAAATTATGATCCGCATTGCTCCCTTCCGTTTACGCCCGCGGCTCCCGTCTCCACCTCCCCAGCCTACCAGTTGAAGAGCATTTCAGATGTTACGGTCCTGACCAATGGTGTGCCCCAGGCTGCTGCTATCGACAATATCAAAAGCGCTCTGGTGAACAAACACCCCGTCATTTTCAGATATGAATACTCCCCTAAGGATGCAAACGCATTCCACACATTCTGGCGCACCCAGCCGGATACGGCAATCTGGGATCCTTCACGCTGCAACGGGGATTTCGGAGTGGGTGGCGGGCACATGATGCTCATTGTCGGGTATGATGACAAGACGGATCCTGACAAACCCTACTGGCTTGTGGTGAACAGCTGGGGTGCACCGCCGAACCGGCCGGATGGCACGTTCCGGCTCGCCATGAATATGAATTATTCTGCGGTGATCTATAACCCTGATGATAAAGACAAACCCACACAGCAGCATTCATTCCAGATCCTGGATGTGACGTTTGCGGATACGCCCCAGCGCCCGGTTGTCAGCAGCATTTCCCCGGCATCCGGTCCGGCCGGCTCAACGGTGTCTATCACGGGGATCGGTTTTACCAAAGCGACGGCAGTAACATTTGGCGGCACACCGGCGGCCTCGTTTACGGTTACCAGCGATTCAACCATGACGGCAATCGTCCCTGCCCATGGAGGAGATGTTGTCGTCACTACTCCGGTTGGCACATCAGAGTCTCAGGGCGCCCCGGTATTCTCGTATAATGGATCCCCTGCCCCGGGCACCCGGTCGCCGCTCTCCCCGTTCATGGCTGCAGCCGGTATAGGTGCAGTGTGTCTCCTGCAGAGAGCAAGGAGAAGGAAATAATCCGGAACTTAATTTTAATTCACTAAGAGGTACCACGCATCTTCAGCACCAGGACGCCGGCATATTATCCCGTTTCCGCAGGAAGGCCCGGACTCTGATTCTCGCCGGATTATGAAAACGCCGGATGCTGACAAGACGGATGGAATTTTAAAAACGGTTGATTCTACTTCTTCCCAGCGTTCCGGTCCTTCTCCCGATATCCCTCTAACAGCACCGTGGCAATATTCTTGACCGGTTTGTCCGTATGGCCGGCGATGTGGAACTCGCAGAACGGGCAGGACGTGATGACGATGTCGGCGCCGGTCTTTTTGATCTCATCCCCGCGTCGTTTCCCGAGCGCCGCCGCTTCCTCCGGGTTTCCGGAACGGACGCCCCCGCCGCTTCCGCAGCAGATGGAGGGCATCTCCACGAGATCAACGACCTGCCGGATCAGCTCGCGGGGCTGGTCACGGATACCCTGCCCCCGCATCAGGTGACAGGGATCGTGGTACGTTGCTTTGATCGGGAGGCGTGCCGGGGGTTCGATTCCGTATTTCGTCAGGAGCTCGTTGATGTCGATGACCGTAAACGGGGTCTGGTAGTCGTGCTTCAGCGTTGAGCCGCAGCCGGCACACATGGTCAGGACGGTGTCGATGCCCCGTGACCGGAACGTTTCGATATTGCGCTGCTTGAGTTCATCCACGAATGCAAGCTGCCCGGTCCTGATAAGAGGTGAACCGCAACAGACCTGCTCCTTGGGGATGATGACCCGGATGCCGTTGCGCTTTAAAACTTCCATGGCATCAAGGGCGGACTGCTGCTGCCGGTAGTTGTACACGCAGCCGATAAACAGCCCAACCGTGGCTTTGACCGGGCCGTCAGGCTCGATAACCGAACCCACCTTTTCCAGGAACGATTCCGAGGTCCGCGGAACGCTCCGGCCCGTCTCCTTCACGAGTGCCGCCACTTCCTGGTGCCGGGGGAGGGTGAAGCCCCGTTTGTTGGCGTGAGCCCGGAGCTTCTCGATTGCTTTTGCCGGCGTCTCGATCTCTTTCGGGCACACCTTCCAGCAGGCCTGGCAGGTGGTGCAGGTGAAGAGCCCGTCACGGACCGCGTCGGCAATCCGATCGCCGCTGTCGCGGGGATCGAGGGCCAGGCGCATCTCCTGCCGCATTGCAGTGGGCCCGAGAAACGTTGTCACGTCAACCGCAGGACAGACTGATACACAGCAGAGGCATTCGATGCAGTCTTTGAGCGGTTTTATTGCATCGATGTCGGCTTTCCTGGGGAGCACGATCTCTTTCTTTGGCACGAGCGAGGCTATCTGTTCGAGCCGGGGCACAAGGTCGGTGACGAGATCTTTCTTAACGTCGAGGTTTAAGGGCTCGATCGTGATGTTATCCTTCGCCTCCTCCATGCAGGCAAGGACCGGCTCGCCGTTCACCCGCACGGCGCAGCTGCCGCACTGGCCCGAGGCACAGGAGTAGCGGTATGAGAGCGTGGGGTCGAGGGTGTCGTGGATCGCGTGGAGGACGTTGAGAACCCGGGCACCGTCGTTCACCTTCACAGTATAATTCACAACATGCGGCTCTTTGTCCTTATCCGGGTCGAACCTCCTTACACGCACATTCAGATCCTTCATACTTTTGCCTCCCTCGTCTCGATCCCTTCACGGGCCGTTGAGACGAACGTGTGGCCGAATGGCGAGTGTTCCGCATCATGGGTTGCCGTGACATCGGTGCGGACGTGCGCACCCCGGGATTCCGTCCGGATCAGGGCCAAGCGGCAGATGAGCGAGGCAACGAGTGTCATGTTCTGGAGAATACAGCATTCCGCCAGATTCTGTGCCGAGGCCGCTCTGAGGCTGATTGCCTGGAGCTGCTTAATTGTCTTAAGCGTCTCCTCAAGAGCGCCAGCGTTCCGGAAGATGCCGGCTCCCTGCCACATCGCGAGCTGGAGCCTCTTTTTCACTTGTGCCGGGTTGGTGTTCCCGACAAGGAACCCGTCGAGCTTCTTCTGCCATGCATCGACCTGCCGTCCGTCAACATTCTTCTGCCGCTTTGCCGCCTTTCCTGCGGCTTCCCCGGCCCGTTTTCCGAAGACCTGGGTCTCGGCAAGAGCATTACCTCCGAGCCGGTTGGCACCATGCACTCCCCCGGAGACCTCCCCGCAGGCAAAGAGTCCCGGAAGAGTTGTCCGGCACTCGGGAGTTATCCGGAGGCCGCCCATGATATGGTGTGCGGTGGGGGCCACCTCCATGGGGGTTGTGCGGATATCCACGCCGAATTTGAGGAACTGTTCGAGCATTACCGGCAGGCGGGCCTCGATCTGCTCCCGGGGCAGGTGGGTGACATCGAGATAGACGCCGCCGTTTGCCATTCCCCGGCCTTTCAGGATCTCGGTGGCAATGGACCGTGCCACCACGTCCCGGGTGGAGAGTTCCAGCCGGACCGGGTCATAGGTCTTCATGAACCGCTCACCCAGGGCATTCTTAAGAACGCCGCCCTCGCCCCGGACCGCCTCGGTCACGAGCCTTCCCCGGGCATCGTACGGGAAGACGGCGCCGGTCGGGTGGAACTGGATCATCTCCATATCGATGAGCTCTGCACCGGCCCGGAACCCCATCGCGTACCCGTCGCCAGTACCGCTCGATGAGTTGGTGGATATGTCGTAGACTTTTGTCCCGCCACCGGTTGCAAGGATCGTGCTGTCCGCCTTCATGATTACAAGGCGGCCTTTCTCGTCCAGCGCCAGTGCTCCGATGACCGCATCCCCGTCTTTCAACAGGTCGATAACGGTATACTCCTGCAGGAGCGTGATGCCATATTTTCCGGACTGGTGCATGGCAGTGGAAAGGCGGTCTGCGAGCGTCATCATCATCTCGTGACCGGTCCGGTCGCCGGCATAGCAGGTGCGGGGGAACCGCTGGCCGCCGAACGGGCGCTGGGCTACTTCGTCGTTGTCCGTGAAGTCGAAGACCGCTCCCCATTTCACGAGGTCGCCCATCCGGAGCGGGGCCTCCTTTACGAGGATATTCACGAGCTCGGGGTTGTTTAAGAAGGCCCCGCCTTTCATCGTGTCCTCGAAATGTATTCCACAGGAATCTTCTTCCCGCAAAACCGCATTGAACCCGCCTTCCGCCATCGTGGTGCAGCCCCCTTTGCCCACGAGGGTCTTGGAGATGAGCACAACATCGCCATACTGCGAGGCCTCGATCGCAGCACGGACCCCTGCTCCCCCGCTCCCGATCACCAGCACATGGCAATCCACAACCTCATCTGCAAGCATCTTATTATTTTGTGGATCGTATAGTTACATAAATAAATGGCACACCAGCCCGAGTGAGAGAGACAAATGAGATTTTTAATGAAATTCGGCGGAACATCCGTTGCCGACGCCCAGTGTATCCGGCGCGTTGTGGATATTCTCGAACAGCACCATAAAGCCGGCAACGAAGTAGCAGTAGTCGTCTCGGCCCAGCGGGGCGTGACTGACCAGCTCATCGAGATTGCCGGAAAACTTCCAACTGCAAAGGACGACTCCGCCATTGCACCACTGATCCGGGCCCTCAGCACGCGGCACATGACCACCCTTGAGGGAGCAGCGCCAGACCAGGTAGCAGAGGTTGGTGCGGATATCGAGGAGCGGCTCATCAGCCTCCAGAATATTCTTTTTGCGGTGTACAACCTGCGGGAACTCACTCCCCGCTCCAAGGATTACATCATCTCGTTTGGCGAGCGCCTGCTCGCACCGATCGTTGCAGCCGCCCTCCGCGAGAGAGGGATACCATCGACCGTCATGGACGGGTGCGAAGCCGGCATCCTCACAACCCCCCAGCACGGCGAATCAACCTCGCTTCCCGAGAGCGACGAACGGATCCAGCGGCGGGTCGGACCGCTCCTCAAAAAAGAGATCCCGGTTATCATGGGGTTCATGGGATGCACCCGTGACGGCATCCTCACAACCCTTGGACGGAGCGGTTCCGACTACTCAGCCTCCATCATCGGGGCAGGTATCGATGCGGACGAGATCTGGATCTGGACCGACGTTGACGGCATCATGACCTGCGACCCGCGGGTTATCAACGATGCCCGGGTCATGCCCTCCCTTTCCTATCTCGAAGTCATGGAACTCTCGTACTTCGGGGCCAAAGTCATGCATCCCCGCTCCATAGAACCGGCCATGCGCAAGAACATCCTTGTGCGGGTCAAGAACACCTTCAACCCAACCCATCCCGGCACCACCATTGTGCGGAACGGGCAGCGGGACAACCGGGTGGTAAAAGCCCTGACCTATATCGACAAGGTAGCCGCAATCAATATCAACGGCGCCCAGATGATCGGCAGACCCGGCGTGGCAAAAGCGATCTTCACGATCCTTGCCGACCACGAAGTCAATGTCATGATGATCTCGCAGGGATCCAGCGAGGCCAATATCTCGTTAATCGTGGATGAGTCGCACCTGTCCGCAGCGGTTACGGCCCTCTCCGACCTCATGAAACAGGGCGTTGTGCGGGAAGTCTCCCACAACCATGATGTCTGTGCGGTCGCGGTTGTCGGGGCGGGAATGGCGGGAGCGCCGGGAACCGGCGGCCGGATCTTCACGGCTCTCGGTGCAGCGGAGATCAATGTCATGATGATCTCGCAGGGATCCAGCGAAGCAAACATCTCGTTTGTGGTGCACCAGGATGACGGCCCCCGGGCGGTCCGGGTGCTGCACGACGAATTCCACCTTTCGGAGGCAAGCGATGAGTAACAATGCGTATGCAGCAGCGGGAGTAGACATCGATCTCGAAGCAACCGCGATAAAGTCCTTAATCAAGAACCTGACGTTCAAGCGGAAAGGTTCGTGTAAAATGATGGGATCTGTCGGGCACTTTGCGGGTCTCATCGATTTCGGCGAGATGGCGCTGGCCCTGACAACGGACGGGGTGGGCACGAAGATGCTCGTTGCCGACCAGGAGCAGGACTGGAGCACGGTTGGTATCGACTGTATTGCGATGAACGTAAACGACCTCTATGTCATGAACATGGAGCCGGTGGCCTTTGTCGACTACATCGCCACCGACAAGCTCTCGATTGAGAAGATGGCAGAGATCGGGATCGGTCTCAACGAAGGGGCAAAACAGGCGAACATCGATATCGTTGGCGGGGAGACTGCGTCCCTCAAGGGGCTCGTGAATGGCCTTGACCTGGCCGGTGCCTGCCTCGGGATGCAGAAGAAGGATAAGATCATCACCGGCGAAAAGATCAAACCCGGCGACAAAATCATTGGCGTCCCGTCAACCGGCGTCCACAGCAACGGCCTCTCCCTTGCCCGCCGTGTTGTGGAAAAGTACGCGGGGTACGACAAGAAGTTCAAAGGCAAAAAGACGTTCGGGCAGGAGCTCCTCACACCTACCCGGATCTACCACGAGAGCCTCGCGGTTGCTTCATCCTGCACCGTGCACGGAATGTGCCATATCACGGGAGGGGGCCTTCTGAACTTCAAGCGCCTCTCCGAGTACGGGTTCCTCTTCGATACCCCCTTAGCCCCGCCAGGGATCTTCACCTGGATCCAGAAGAGCGGCGACATTGCCCAGGAAGAGATGTACCGTACGTTCAACATGGGGATGGGCTACGCGTATGTCGTGCCAAAGAAGAGCGTTACCGGTGTACTTGGGATGGTGAAGGGTGCACAGGTTGTCGGCACGGTCACAAAGGAGCCGGGGGCGTTCCTCGGCGAGCTGGAGATAACGTAACTTTTTTATCCTTTTTGATCATTGGCAACATTTTGTCGTTATCATTACATCCTGATTGAATCGTTGTACCTGTGATCATTTTAACCGGATCGAAGACTGCCCAGCGATAAACCCCGGGGAGCTTTCCTTCTGAATCCCCGGTGGGAACCGGTACCATTTTGCTGGCGTCAACAACATGATTGATAATCTGGCTGTTTGTGGTTTTACAGGAATTTTTGGTCTTTTCTCTAACTCGGCGAAGTCTTTCCCTTTCAGTATAGCCAAGGTGTGCTACAGGTTCCGGGGTATCGGGCAGGAGCTGACCGGTCCAATCCCGGGCCCCGTAAATCATTTAAAAAAAAGGGTAAAGTGCCAATCCAGCCTTAACATCTATCTTTTACAATAGTCCGCCCCCCTTTGCGCCAGCCCTGCCCCCATTGGGGGCGGGGGCGCATGCGATTCCCCGGTATTACCGAAAATCCCGATTCAGGTAATACAGCACTATCGCAACCGGGGCGCCATAGCGGCGGGGCGAAGCCCCTGGAGCGTCAGTATTTTCGCTCCAAAACGAATTTACTTTTTTGCATTAAATTTTAGTCATATTTTTTTTACCTTTTTTCACTCCGTAAATCCTTCCTGGATTTAAGGGGCTGGAATAGTACATTACCCTAAAAAAAATTATGAGAAATTTTCAGTTTTTCTTTTCCCTGCCTCATCCGCCACAACCCCGGCCGCGATCACCATTGCCGGGATCACGAGGTACCGCAGCCCGATCTGCCCGGCATAATCCGGCAGCGTCATACCCAGCAGGCCCACAAGCACGATCAAATCCAGCACCCAGTTGGCGAGCAGCCAGACAATGCCGGTGACGATGGCTTCATGCGTGAAATTTTTCTCAATGGGCCGGAAGCACCAGACGATCAGGATCGCGGCCGTAATTGATCCGATCACGATCAGGATCGACTTGAAGAGCTGCTGGTCGATGACGAGGCCGGCCGGGCCGTAGAACGGGACGGCGCACACGAACGGGACGAGCCATGTCAGGAAGGCGCCCGCGATCCGGCGGCGCCAGGTTGCCGTGAAGGAGAGGTTCATGGGAGTCTCACGTATTGTTCCTTGATCCTGCCGGAGCATGAAGATACGGGGTCTGACCCGGAGATGCGTCCTGTCCGGAGACCTGATCCGGACCCCATTTTCCCCGCTTTTGGCAGAGGGGAGTACATCCGGGCCTGAGTTACGCGCCTGTATTAGCGCTGTTTGCGGCTCCAGTTATACGACGTGAAAAAGGTAGAAAACGGGGACTTGGTGCCTCATTTTCCCGCATTAGTACCTCATTTCGGGGTATTTAGTCCGGAACCCCCCGACCCCCACCAGATTCTCCGACGGAGAACTCCTCCTGCGGGGGGATGAGGAAGACCATCTCCGGTAAAGATACCTGTTCCAACAGAGGGGTATCCCCGACTAAGACCTGCCCGGCAACGCCGACGGCGTATTTTCAGTCACCGGTACGGTGGCCGGTACGGTTTTTCCCTCCACCGTGGCCGGAACCGTAGCTGGTGCGATCTCCCCGTCCTGCCGGATCTCTTTGAGGCCGGCATCGGTCAGCCGGAAGAAGCGGTAGGTCCCGTGACGGGAGTAGATCCAGAGTTCCAGCTGGATCTGGTGCGACGGCGGAAACAACCGGAGCTCGGCAAGGATCCCGCGGCACTCGTGTTCAATCTCATGTACGGGTGCGGTAATTTTTTCAAATCGCATGACGCGGACAAAGATCACCCACGTTACCATCCGGATAAAAAAATCGCAGACACTCTGATAAGAGTACGTGACCCGCATGACGCAGCCGCGTCTCAATGCGATGACGATGGCATCATCGATGCCCTTGGTTGCCGGCCGGCCTCGTTTCATAAGCAGGGCCTCTGCCGTTCGTGGACATTGATCATCAGGGAGTGCTCCGTTTCGTATACAGTGAAGAGTTGTGTAAACCGGTGTGGGTCCCGGAAACTTTCATCGGTAAAGTAAGATATTTAATTATATATATTCATGTGATGGTGATGGTTACATCGATGGGAGATGTGCAATCACGATAAAAAATGCGATCAACGTTGTCCGGATTGTTGAAGAAAAAAAATCGTTGGATTTTGACACTCCTCCCCGCGGATCGAAGATGTCCCGGCCTTTCAGATCCAGTACCGCTTCACGAAGAGCTCATGCTCCCGGACAATCGGCGTCCCGAACCAGAGCACTGCGGGAACGATCACCGCACTGGCGATGACATTCCCAACAAACCAGGCAGAGAAGAGCGGGAGCAGGTTCGGGAGATCGACAAGGCCGGCCGGTGCGAGCGAGAGGGTCCCCCAGATCGCCCCGGCAAGATTGTTGACAATGATCCCAAAGACTATCAGGATCCCAAGGTCGCGCCGGGTCCGGAGGGAGACGTCCCCACCGAGCAGCCGGAACGCAAGGAGCGGGATTACAACCTGCAAAAGATCCGCAGCCGACCAGACCAGGCTTGTTGTGGGGGAGAGGCCGCTTAAGACGCCTGCACCGATAAAGCAGCCGGCGTACGAAGCGATGGCACCCCAGAGACCGAACCAGAGCGTTGTCACGATCATCACGGCTACCACGAGGTACAGAAGCGATGTCCCGGGACCTGCAACAAAGGAGAAGACCACAAACTTTGCAATGAGGGCATCCAGGCAGATGAGAAGGAAGAGCAGCGCAATCCGCAGGAAGAGCGGGACGGTTGCAGACTCATCTGCACCGGTGACGGAATCCTGTCCGGCCATAACGTAATTACCATATCTTCCCGGATCCTATATGAGATCATCCGAACGGATGCAGGAAGTGAGAAAAAATATATTCTGACGTTTCCGGATCAGTGCGAACCTGGCTCTGCCGCCCGCCCGTCCAGGCGCTGCTGGTCGCCGTTTTTCTTCTTGCGGTTCTTCTCCCCTACTGGTGGCTTGCGGCCCTCTGGTGCCGGGATATCCTGCGCACGGAAGACCAACAGTTCGCGTTCATAACAACGACGTTCCTTCTCGTGATGGTCATCGCGGACAGCGCCTTCCTCACCCGGTATTACCAGGCAAAGCGGAAGCACGAGCTTGCCTGCATGACCGAAGAACTCCGGATCAGCGAAGAGTCGCTCCGGATCACGATCAAAAAACTGAACCTGCTCTCCAGCATCACCCGCCACGATATCCGGAACAATCTTGTCGGGATGAAGATCTACCTGGACCTCTCCCGGGCGACCGCCGGTGACTGGGAGAAGACAGAGGAGTACCTTGCAAAGGAGGAGCAGATAGCCGACGCAATCGAACGCCAGCTGGACTTCTCCCGGGCGTACGAGAGCCTCGGAGCCGCACACCCGGACTTCCAGGACCTCACAACCTGTATCGGGCAGGCGCAGGCCGGGCTCGATCTTGCCGGAACCCGGGTAACCCTCACCGGCATCCCTAGGGTCGAGATCTTTGCAGACCCCCTGCTCCAGAAAGTCTTCCACAACCTCTTCGATAACGCCCTCAGGCATGCGGGCCATGGGATGAATGCGATCACGATCGCCATTACAGAAACGGATAGCAGGCTCCGGATCACATTCGAAGACAACGGGAGCGGTATTCCAAAAAACCTCAAAGAGCGGATCTTCGACCGGGGATACGGGACGAATACCGGCTTTGGCCTCTTTCTGATCCGCGAGATCCTGGATATCACCCGGATCACCATTAAAGAGACCGGAACACCGGGCGCCGGTGCCAGGTTCGAGATAACCGTGCCGGCCGGTGCGTACCGGATCCTTCCCGGGAAGTGACCTGAGGCGGACTGCTCCGGAAAAACGATCACAAACCCCGCGTGAAGTCAGGAAAAAGAGAGAGAAAGGTTCAGATGGTTATTTCCCGGAACTGCTTGCCGAAAACTCCGCAGATCGGGCACTTGTCCGGGGCCTTGACCATCTCGATATTCCCGCAGACAGGACAGAGGAAGACTTTCTCTCTGGGAAGATCCGATCCTGACTTCACGGCATCAAACGCCTTTTTGTAGAGGCTTGCATGCACCTGCTCGGCCTTCATGGCGAAGGTGAAGGCAAGGAGAGCATCGCTCTTTTTTTCGCTCTCGGCTTCTTTGATAAAACCGGGATACATTGTCGTGAACTCATGGGTCTCTCCGGCAATACTTGCTTCAAGGTTCTTTGCCGTGGGCCCGACAGCGGTGAGGACCTTCAAGAGCTTCTTTGCATGGATAGCCTCGGCTTCGGAGGCCGCCTTGTAGAGGACTGCCACATTCTTGAACCCCTCTTCCGCTGCTTTCTCGGAAAACGCCTGGTATTTCCGGTTTGCCTGCGATTCGCCGGCAAATGCTTCCTGTGCATTCTCGGTTGTTGCCATACTGAATTGGTTACGCGGGGGAGATTCATAAATATTCTTCATGCGGCACATTCCGTAGCATCCAGGTCCTCATGGGAGGGCAGCAGATGGGATCTGGAATATATATTACTGCTGATAAATATTAATGGATAAAAGCGAGTCTGAGTGAATTTCATGACTGAACGCAAAGCAGGTATCCGCCTGATACGGTTGAAAGGATTCTCATGAAAAAGATGCGGGATGTACCTCTTGTCGACCGGCCCAGAGAGGTCATTGCACGGAAAGGTGCATCGGCCCTCTCGGACACTGAGCTCATCGAGGCAATTATCGGCCGGGGGACGAAAAGCAGGGATGTCCGGGTGCTCTCAAAGGAGATCTGCGATCTCCTGGAAGAGCAGAAGCCGGCCATCCGGTACGATGATCTCAAGGCAATAGCCGGAGTCGGCCCCACAAAGGCGTCCCAGATCATGGCCTGTTTCGAACTGGGCCGGCGGTATTTTACCCCCGCGGGACCGGAGGTGAAGATCACAAAGCCCGAAGACGTCATCCCGCTCGTTGCACACCTCAGGGACAAGCGGCAGGAACACTTTGTCTGCATCACCTTGAACGGTGCAGGTGAAGTGCTCGGCAACCGGATCATCACGGTAGGTCTCCTCAACCACAGTCTCGTCCACCCGAGGGAAGTTTTTGCCGATGCCATCGTTGACCGGGCAGCCTCTATCATCTGCGTCCATAACCACCCGTCGGGCTCGCTTGAACCAAGTCCCCAGGACATCGCCATCACCACCCAGTTAAAAGAGGCCGGCCAGCTTGTCGGGATCCAGCTCATCGACCATATCATCGTGACGAGAACCGGGCACGTAAGCCTGCGGGAACGGGGACTCATCCCCTGACCAAGAATATTTTTGCTAACGTGAAATAAAGAGGCGGGAAGCCCGTATTTCAGGGACAGACGTCCATTGAGAGACTCCTGCCAAGAGCGAATCCCTTCTCGTACGCAGCATCCAGAAGATCGCAGCGCGTGCCGATATCCAGTATCCTGTCCATATCATTGATGAGGAGTTCGTCGCTGTACTGGCAGTCGATGATATCGAAGAACGTCCTGGTAGTGAGCTTGGCCCCGACAAAGACCTCCGGCACAGCCATACCGGAGATACAGATGAAGAGTCCTCTCCTCCACCCGATCCGGTCCTTGTCGACAAGCGGGGATTTTCGGAGATATTTTGCCATGTAAAAGACCTGGAACCGGTCCATAAAGGACTTGAGTTTCCCGGGAATGCCCATGGTCATCACCGGCGTTGCAACAATGATGCTGTCCGCAGTTCTGATCTTCCCGTACATCAGCTGCATATCGTCATCCATAATGCAGGTCTCGTGATCCCGGCAGAAGAACATCTCGTTGCAGGCCTCGAAATCAAGGTTCGTTACCAGGATCTCTTCGACCGTGCACCCGGCATCCTCTGCACCTTTGAGGGCCCGGCGCAGCAGGAGCGCCGTATTCCCTTCAGGAAGGGGACTGCCAAGGATTCCGATGACATTTGCCATAATACACCTTCAGGTAAAGACCCCTTATAGTTTTGCAACCGCAGAGGGGAGATGTTCACCCTCCTGCCGATGTGCAGCAACACAACCCATATATATCTTTCACGTGAATGAGAAGTTTGGTGAGTCGTTTGACCGAACAGAAAAACTACAGTGCAGGCGCCAAAGTCGGCCCGGGCAAATATGTGTGTATTGACTGCGGAAAGGAACTCACGCTGGACAAGAGCGAACAGGATCTCCGGAAGTGCCCGGCCTGCTCCTGCGAGGAGTACCAGTGCTTCCCGATGACCCACATCCGCCCGGACATCAAGACGCCCGAGGATGCCAAGCACCCGCCAAAACGCGGCAAGAGCTCCCAGTAATTCCTTATTTTTTTCAAGCAACGTACTGTTCGTGCGAATACTGGTGCCGGAAACAGGCAGACGGAAAATGAATAACTCCGGTTTTGTGGCGGGAACATTTTCCCACAGGGTAAAAAGATGGTGAACGTAGCAACGGAAGGGCAGGTCTTCAAGTGCGAGATCTGCGGAAACGTGGTGGTTGTCAAGGAAGCAGGCGGCGGCGAGCTGATCTGCTGTGGCGAACCCATGGTACTGGAGGAGTGATTTGTATGGCAGTAAAAAAACCAGCAGTAAAGAAAATACCGGCAAAGAAGCCGGATGTAAAGAAGTCGGATGTAAAGAAACCGGTCGCAAAGATGGCGGCAGAAAAGGATCTCAAGACCCTTGAGAAGAAGATCGGCAAGGTGCCGAAATTCTTCCGCGAGCTGACCACGAAGGAGCCCGAGATGTTCGAGCTCGTCATGCGCTTTGAGCAGCACATCTGGGATGACGGCAAGCTCTCGAAGAAGACCAAGAAGCTCATCGCGATTGCCATTGCGGCAGCCATGAGGGACCAGCACGCGGTCCGGGCCCAGCTGGCAGGGGCGGCGAACATCGGCGTGACCAAGGCCGAAGTTGAAGAGGCGCTCCGGGTCACATTCCTGCTCTCGGGGATGCCGGCCTACGTGTACGGCAAGGCCCAGCTCGACGAAGTGATGAAGTAGAGGAGAGGAGAACGGTATGGACGAAGGATCCGGAATCAGTTTTCCCGTCATCGGCGAACCTGCTCCCGATTTCGAGGCAGAGACCACGCATGGGCCCTTAAAACTTTCAGAGCTCAGGGGAAAGTGGGTGGTCCTCTTCTCCCATCCCGCCGATTTCACGCCGGTCTGCACAACAGAATTCCTGGCATTTGCCGCAATCCATGACGAGCTCAAGGCGCTCAACGTGCAGCTGGTCGGCCTCTCGGTGGACAGTGTCTCGGCACACCTGGCATGGGTGCATGCGATCAGGGAGAAGATGGGCGTTGCGATCCCCTTCCCGGTCATCGCCGACCTGAACATGAAGGTGGCAAAGAAGTACGGCATGATCCAGCCGGGCCAGAGCACGACCGCTGCGGTCCGCTGTGTCTTCTTCATCGACGACAAGGGGATCATGCGGGCCATGATCTACTATCCGCTCCAGAACGGGCGGTTCATGCCGGAGATCATCCGGCTCGTAAAAGCGCTCCAGACAACGGACAAGTTCAAGGTCTCGACACCGGCCAACTGGCAGCCGGGCGACAAGGTGGTTGTACCGGCGCCCAGGACCGCTGCCGAGATGGAGAAGCGGCCAGCCGAGGGGTACGAGTGCAAGGACTGGTACCTCTGTTTCAAAAAGATCTGATCGGGTAAGATCCCGATTCCCGTTTTTTCTTTTTTTATTGTCACAAAGGGTACCGGATCCTATCCAATCTTTTTTCACTCCGGATAACATAGGGAATGATAATGACGATAAAAGTCCTCGCCTTTGCCGGAAGCCCCCGCCGGCACGGCAACTCGGAGACCCTGCTCGACTGGGTGCTGGCAGCAATGGGTAAGGACCCGGACGTCTCCATCGAGAAGGTTGCCTTGACCGAGGCAAATATCAACCCCTGCCGGGGGTGCAATGCCTGCGAGAAGCTCAACAGGTGCATCCAGCGCGACGGCCTTGACATCTACCACGACAAGATCATCGAGGCCGACTGCATTGTCCTCTCCTCCCCGATCTTCTGCATGGGCCTTGCATCGCAGGTCAAGATGCTCGTTGACCGGGCGCAGGTATTCCGGTCACGGAAATACGTGCTCAGGCTTCCCGTTGTCCCACCGGAGCGGAAAGGAAAACGCTTAGGAGTATTCCTCGCAACTGCCGGGCAGACCTGGCCGCATGTCTTTGATGCGGCAGTCCCGTCAGTCAAGTGCTTTTACCATGTCATCGATATCCGGGACGCGGATATCAGCTACCTCATGATCAACGGGGTCGACGAGTCGGGAGCGATCGTCAGTCACCCGACAGCAAAAGCGGATGCGGAGAGACTGGCACAGAACGTTATCGCCGAACAGAAAAAACGGCTTGCTGCCTGAGGGAGATCATGACCGTCAACGTCCTCGGGATATCGGGAAGCCCGCACCGTCATGGCAACACTGAAACGCTGCTCGACAGTTTCCTCGAGGGCGCAAAAGCGGGCGGGGCATCGGTTGAGAAGGTTGTACTCAAGGATCTCACCTACTCCTCCTGTCGTGGATGCAATGCCTGCCACAAGAACGGAGTGTGTATTGTAAAGGACGATGCAATCGCCCTGTTCGATAAGATCCTGAACGCGGACTGCATCGCTGTGGCCTCGCCAATCTACACGATGGGGATCACCGCGGAACTCAAGGGGCTCATCGACCGGGGACAGTACCTCTGGGCCCGGAAATTCATCTTGAAGACGCTCTACTTTACCGACGATCACATCCGGCGCCACAAGGGGCTCTTTGTCTCAACGGCAGGGCAGAACTGGGACCATGTGTTTGACGGGGCGTTTCCGGCAATCACGGCCATCTTCAACGGTACCGGGTTCGAATACTACGACAACATCATTGCAAACAATATGGACGAGTACAAGGGCATCAAAAACCACCCTACGGCTCTTGCGGATGCGTTTGCCAAGGGAAAGAAAGTTGTCGGCGTGCTTATGGCGATGGAACCCGCCGGACCATGAGCGGGCAGGGACAAAACACTTTTTGCTTTTTTAAAAACGCCCCTGATCTCATTTCAGGTGGAAAAAAAAGGGATCAGATGAGTGACGCAAGGGTTGACGGATAGAACGAGAGCACGAGCGCTGCGAACGCGGCTACGATAAGGACGATGAAGACCGGCTTGTTCCAGGACCAGACCTTCTTCCCGTCAAGCACGCTGACCGGGAGCATGTTGAACGCTGCGATCATGGCATTGACCTGGAGGCCGATCATCCCTATCATGTAAAGGACATTGTCACCCAGGGACGGGCCCTGCCCGGCCACCATGAGGAGAACGGCGAACGGGATGCAGAGCACGAGGTTCACGAGGGGGCCGGAGGCTGAGATCTTCCCGTTCTCTTCCCGGCTGAGGCCACGGCCGTCAGCGCTGTTGCTGTAGATCACCGTTGCACCGGGTGCGGCAAATACAACGCCGACAAGTGCTGCAAGGGCGACTGCCACGACCAGCATGATGTTGTCCTTGCGGAACTCCGCCCAGTACCCGTATTTTATTGCAACAAACTTGTGGGCCATCTCGTGGAGGATGAACCCGATCCCGACCGTTAATAACGAGATCCCGACAAATGTCAGGGCAAGGATCGGGCTCGCCCGGCCGGCTTCCCGGAGAAAGATGATGGCAAAGGCAAAGGAGATCGCGACCCAGGCAACGAACAGGTCCGCCTCTTCGCGTCGTGTTATCCGTTCAAACATAAAACCACAGATCAGTTTGGGCGTTCTTTATTATCTGCCTTCGTGTCGGCACATCCGATGAGTATGTTTATAAAAAATCTCGGATATTGTACATGGTATGACGCTTGAGCAGGTCCGGGCAGATATTTCCCGGATCGATACGGAGATCATCCGCCTCATTGCAGAGCGGCAGGCGCTCGCTGAACAGGTTGCTCTGATCAAGGCGGAGACCGGTCTTCCCACCCACGATGCGGACCGGACGGCAGCGGTGCTCCGGTCGGTCTCAGCGCAGGCTGAAGCCTGCCGGATGGATCCTGCCCCGGTCAGGAAGATCTTCGAGACGCTGATTGCCATGAGCGAGGATCGCCAGCGGGAACTCCGGGAGAAGGGGAAGAGCCGGTAACGGTTCCGCAATTTTTTTTAATCTGGGCAAGGATCCTGCATTTCATTTTGTCGAAGGTTGTGACAATCAGATGACACTTCAGAGATGAATGACTCTCCCGGACAAACAAATTTCCAGTTTTTGATGTCGGTTCATCCCCACGCATGTGGGGAACTCACCGGATCGGCCCACCATTCAGCGGTGATGACCGGTTCATCCCCACGCATGTGGGGAACTCGCGGTGATTGACAAATACACGAGTCTCCTGGACGGTTCATCCCCACGCATGTGGGGAACTCCAGGTCAAAGCCGTGTGCCCCACTAGAGTTATCGGTTCATCCCCACGCATGTGGGGAACTCTTCAGGGTGAGATGCGGATACCGGTACTCGAACGGTTCATCCCCACGCATGTGGGGAACTCGATGCTGCCTGAGTACCATGCATTTGGTGCGACGGTTCATCCCCACGCATGTGGGGAACTCTTGTTGAACCGAAAATGAAACGTGAGGACGTACGGTTCATCCCCACGCATGTGGGGAACTCACATCTCTTAATACCCCCATGAAGGACATTTACGGTTCATCCCCACGCATGTGGGGAACTCTGCCAGATCCTATAGTTATAGCCGAACCCTGACGGTTCATCCCCACGCATGTGGGGAACTCGTTGCCCTTGGTAGTCTGGCAGACTATGTCGCCGGTTCATCCCCACGCATGTGGGGAACTCTGCCAATTTCGTAAAGGAATCGCTACAGGTTTCGGTTCATCCCCACGCATGTGGGGAACTCATTACCCGCGATGGGTTCGACGGCACAGTAGACGGTTCATCCCCACGCATGTGGGGAACTCTGTAGAAGAAGAGTGGGTAGTTAAGTGTGCGTCGGTTCATCCCCACGCATGTGGGGAACTCATTACGGGTTTGCCAGCAGATACCCCAGTTGCCGGTTCATCCCCACGCATGTGGGGAACTCGCCTTCTTCGCTGCAAGAATAAACGCCTGTTCCGGTTCATCCCCACGCATGTGGGGAACTCTTTTGTGCTGTATCTACTCTATGCTACACTAGCGGTTCATCCCCACGCATGTGGGGAACTCAGTAATCTCCTTTTTTTAGGGGGGAACTGTATCGGTTCATCCCCACGCATGTGGGGAACTCATATCTGAGCCCAGTCATCCTCAGATTCGTTACGGTTCATCCCCACGCATGTGGGGAACTCGCCGGTCGTAACCGAGCACGCCGGCAGTGTTACGGTTCATCCCCACGCATGTGGGGAACTCCGAATCCGGTTTACCGGCTCACGACCACGACACGGTTCATCCCCACGCATGTGGGGAACTCATATCAGAAGATTGGTGCCGGTTGGCGTTGTCCGGTTCATCCCCACGCATGTGGGGAACTCTACAGATATATTACCGTATCCTACAATCTCACCGGTTCATCCCCACGCATGTGGGGAACTCTCTTCATATTTTATATGAAAACTAGGAAGCCTACTTCCGAAGCAGGCTGCTATTCTCTCTTTTTGATGAGGTAGCTTGATAATAATCAGACTGTCGCATAGACTCCTCACAAGGAAGATCAGAAAAATCTCCCAGATAACCAATCAACGTTCCTGAATAATTAATTTCTCTGCATTGGCACGATCTGGTTTCTGGGGGATAAACGAAATGAGCTGAACACCTTCAAAATCAACAGGAACGCGGCGGTTAGTGCCGATTGTAACAAAATCATAACCAGCCTCATTGTTCGTCCCCCACGCCATTATTGCGGTCCCATCCTCAATCCCATCGATGATTTGTATCCACAGCATCTCACGGCCTTTTTGCGAAAAGTCACCGATATACACACCTGCATGGACTTCAAGGAGCCAGACAGCAAGTCGGCCCCGCAAACGTGCCGGTGCATTCTCAAGTACGATGACCAGCATCACCAAGCCCCCTCTCTTCCGGAATAGCCGGAGGCAGACAATCTTCCGGAGTTTCAGGAACCGGGAGTCCACCTGAACTCAGGATTTCTTCAATAGTGGGGATAATCGTCTTCAATAGCCGGGTTTCCCGGAACTGATCCCGACAGGCAATTCTCACTGCCCGCTCCGGATCAACCGGGTTCTGTGCAGCGATACGAAATGCAGCCGGCACTACCGTCTCGAACTTGAACAGATCCGCGATATCGTAAACAAACGATTGCGGTTTACCTGAGTGAATGAAGCCGATAGCGGGGGCGTATCCCGCTGCAAGGATCGCTGCCTCGGAAATCCCATAGAGGCATGAAGTTGCAGAACTCAGGCACCGATTAGGCAGATCTCCACTCCCCCACTGAGTATGATCGTACTGCCGCCCTGACCATTTCACCCCGTATCGTTGAGCCATCTGAACGTACATCTCCCTCACTCGTGAACCCTCCATTCCCCGGAGTTGTTCAACAGAATAATGTGATGGCACCGGTTTTTTGAACCGGAACTCATACATCTTCCGGACCACCTTTAACCGTGCCTCTTCATTGAGAGCAAGTTTTGCCTGGTAGAGCAGGCGATCTGCCCGTGCACCACCAGGTTGTCCCGCAGCATAGAGCCGGACTCCCGCTTCCCCAATCCAGACAAGCAAACACCCTACACGGGATGCGAGAACCACTGCTGCGTGAGAGACCCGGGTGCCGGGTTCGAGCATAAGGCAGGCAACGCTCCCGATAGGAATTTGCGTACGGACACCATTTTTATCAACAAGTACAAACGCCCCGTCAAGAACATCGAGCTCCCCCCTCTCAAGAAAAACAAGGGAGATCCGTTCCTTGATCGCGATCGGTTTCAATGGTGGGAGCATAAGAAAAGTCACCGTGCGGGTCGGACCATCAATAACCCACAGCCAAATCCTTTCGCCGGCCCCAATCCACGAAAAAGTGCGGGAACAAACAAATCCGGATCAGTAACCGTCAATAGGCCGGTAAATTCTATCGTGCTTAACGTGATCGGATGTTTTCCCTTGGGTTTGACAAACCGGTGCTGGGTGTACCCGTCAGCACGCACTTCGCCTTCGCGGAGAGAGAAACCATTTGATTCTCCCTTCATCGCAAGCCAGACAAATCCAGCCTGCTGAACGATCTCAGGTTCCGGGGGATACGGTTCCTGTCGCTGCTTCAAGAGAGTTTTGGCCTCCATGACCACATCATGGCGGTGCTGTTTCTTCTGGTCGTCGCGTTTTGTCTGGATCGGGTTGGCCCGCAGCATGAATGCCAATCTCTGATCTTTTTTTATCACCGGAGCATAGGGTTTTGTCTCAACGTGCCAGACTCCGCAGCGGTTGTTGGGTTCCCGTGCCGAGATACAGTAGAATGCCGGCAATCCATCGACCATATCCTGCCGGTAGATAAAATCACGATTCCGCTCAGGCCCATCGGAAAAGAGATCCCAGACCAGCGAATGAAGTTTGTATGCTCCCCCGATGTGGTTCCAGAACTCTTTCCCAAATGCCGCATCGCTTTGGAGTTTTACCCTGCTGATAAACACGAGTCAACCTCCCGCAGGTTTTCTAATCATCGCGGAGTGCTCCGTCCGGTTCCCAAACTGCCAGCGTCGCCGGCTCAGCGGATCGTCCCGGCGCTGGAAAGTGTGAACTCTGGTAAATCCCACATCTGCATCCCCCTCCCAGAATACCCTGGCATCGCCGTTGGATTCGAGCGGGAAAAGAAATGGAGCATCGTTAAATTGAACAGAGGACAGTGCAGCTGCAATGGATTCTGATGGGATTATCTGTGGCTGAAGGGGAAGTGAGAGCGGGCACGACTTTCTCCCAAGGTAGAGAGTAAACACGGGTTTTTCCAGATGCTCTTTTAGAGCGGTGAGGGGATAGGGGGGAGATGCAGTCCGGCTCCATAAACAGATGGAATAGATAGCATCACACCGGTAATCCCTCGACGAAAGAATTGTATTGAGAACATCTTTGGGAACAGAAAGCTCTGCTTTTCTCGTGGGAAATATCATTTTCTTCCGGTCGATTATGGATGGCGGTACCTGCGCTGTATGATAATCCCTCATAAGAATACCCGGTGCGTCGATCCGGACTGCCATCAGATAACCGGCGGCAAGTTCCTGTAACCGCTCCTCTTCATCGCGACGGATTCCGAGAGCTGCTGCCACCATTCCCATAATGGCAGATTTGGAGGGGCGATCATACGATGGCCTGAATTCACCGACTGCAATATCTCCCCAGGACGCCATCGTGCCGTAGATGCGGAAGATGAGGTATTCGTTCATGGTGATCGGCAGCAGAATTCCAGTATTTTATTCAGCGAACCCTCGCCGGCATGAACGTCCATCACTTCTTGTTCCTCACAACATTTTCCATAAACGGCATCCATTTTTTTGCGGGTATCATTCAGGGATGTGATGGCAGCACCAAGAAGATCTTTTGAATCCCGGACTGCCCCAAGATACGCAACCGATAAGGAGCGGGGCTGTTGTGATCCCTTTTCTGCGAGGAGATACGAGGCATATGCCCGGGATGCAAAGGAATTTTGTTTACCGGTCGGTGCGACTTTTGTCGCTGCCTCAACGAGCGCTTTTATGGCAGCACTGGCAAGTTCTGCATTACTTCCTAGATTCTTTTCGAGGAGGGTTTTGTCGATGCAGACATAGGTATAGAAAAGACCTGAGGCAAACTCGGTCTCACCCAGGTGTGCAGCGCCTGCGTCATCATCACCTTTGTTCAGATCATCCACGGCAGTGAAATAATCATCTTCGACTGCAACTTCATGGACGGTTATTGCATGAGCTACCTGTACAGCAGCTTCCACGTTATACTTCGTCGCGTTGGCGAGCATCCGTCCAAACATGGCAACATCCACGGAAGAAAGATCCTCTTTCAATAAGCTCGATAATTCCTGAGGATTTGGTGCCCGGTTTTCCTTGATGAGTGTGGTGATAAGCGACTGGATTGCAAAAATTTCATTATTGGAGTAAAAGACCAGTTGTTCCCCTTTCAGGGAATCTTTATTGATATTGCTTTTTTTATCTTCTTTTTTTGTTCCTTTCTTCTCTTCTTCCGTATCATCCGTTGAACTTCCTTCTGTTTTTTTATTATCGGACTTGGACAGTTTATCGACAAAAGCTGATGCAATTTTCAATGCCCATTCATTCGCATTTTTCTCACCAATGATTGTTGCAGACTTAGGCTCGGTATTTTTTCCTTGCAGTAATTGGATTAATGGCAAGCCACTCGTGAGAGCTTCTTTGACTTTCGAACCCATCTCCTTGGTTCGGATACCGATATGCCCCTCAAGACCCTGCTCGAAAATATCCGATGTCCTCCATGCTCGCTTCAGGCTCTGCGATGAGATACGCAGGCGCTGGGTTCCCCCCATAACAGCAGTTTTTGGCCGTCCGAGATCATCGCGGTTGAGGTTCGACGGGGGATACGATACAAGCATATGCAGCTGAATAAAGTCACTCATAGTAATTTCACTCCTTACTTCTCCTCACTTGGAGCATGTTCATAATAGGCAAACGCCCATTCTTTCTTCGTCCGCTCATTCCACCAGTAAATGCCATTGGCGAGGGAGGGAATATCCACGGCGCCGCCAAGCATGCGTACAACCCTGATAATCGTCTCATACAATTTATCCTGGTCATCGATTGCCAACAAGCGGCGGAATCGATGGCTGTTGATCTTTGCTTTTTTTGCATCAGCAGAATCAGTCCCGGCCATCTGAATAGGAAATGACCCGGATGTATACGATTTTACATGAGAGAGAACGCCGGCAACGAGTGCGAGATCCTCATCCTTTACGGACCCCTGTTTCATCATCGCAATTCGCAGGCGATGGTAAGCAGGTGTGAATGCAACGTTCAGCGGGGAATGGCATCTCCGCAGTTCGGCACGATCACCCCGCGAGGTATCAAGCGCTTTCCACCAGGTTATCAGAATCTCACGGGTTTCCGGCTGAGTAAATGTCAGATAGTGTTTTTGTTCCATGGAGGTACCTCGGAATTAGGTCTTCTTTTTTTGTTTGTCCTTCGTTTTGAGGTCACGCGATTTTTCAAGTTTCGGTAAATCGAGCATCAATAATTCAATAATTTTTTTATTATTAGCGGAGGAAAACACCCTGAAATCCCTCCGTGCAAGAGCAATTCGTTTTGGATCGACAACAGAAATCAGACTGGATTGGGAGTATTGGTCAAACAGGTGTTCTCCCTCGTTGGATAATATTGCAAGCCAGCGCAGTTTCAGTTCCTGAACCGTCTGTTTGGTTTGGAGCGCGATTTTGAGATCGTTGAGTGTCTCGTAAAACCTGGGTTCGGTATCCTGCCAGAACCGGGAATCAATCGACTCGAAAAGTGATTTATCCAAAGAGATTTCTGCTTTTGGACTGAACAACGCCTTTTTCACGCAGGTTCGGACATTTGACGCGATCAGGCTTGCAGTTTTGATCATCTGACTGACAACAAGCTCATATTCGGGCCTGACATCAGGTTCCAGATGAATGAGCGGCATGGTGCCTTCATACCAGCCGCAGGCTTTCATATTGTTCATATCGTAACCAAACGCCCAGAGCCGGAAGGGAATCTCATTTTTTCCTGAAAGTGCATCCTGACGTTCCTGCCGGAAGGTATGGACAACAACTGCGGGTTCGGTCCGGTATTTTTTTTCACCGGCATTTTGGACAAGGCCAAGCCAGTTCCGGTACGAAATCCCACCAGACTGCCCATGTTTTGGCAGGTACTCCCCGGTTTTCTCATCAATAGAATATGGGGTTAGGGGATGGCGCCAGCCTCCTTTGTAATTGATACCGTAACTTTTATCGAGATATTGTGCTACATAACGTGAGTCTGAACGATTGCAGAGATCGCATGGTTTCTTTTCCGGACGGTTCTCAAATCCAAGCCGGATCCTTCGTGGCATTCCCCAGAACAACTGGACGGGATGGACATGCTGCGATGTAGTATCATGACCACTTTTCTCGCTCGTGCGGGTTGGTCCCATCCAGGGAAACAGATCGGGGTCTGTGTTCTTGGCTGCATTTCCATATCGAAAGAACTCATCCGTTGTAAGGACATTCAACCAGATGGTTTCCCATAACGTCCTCCCAATCACAATTGTTGTGAGCGGCCCTCCTCCACGAACCGATGTTCGATGACCTCTTCCACCAGATGGAGCATTTGTCTGCAATGTGAGCAATGCCGTCGCACAACATGAGATACAGATCTGCTTTACCGTATCCCGCTTCAGGAAATGATCCGTATTTTTGTCAAGGGTTTGTGCCCCGGGCATCTCCATGAGCAGATGATCGATCTGGTTTGATTCTCCTTCTTTTTCGGAAAGATCCAGATCCTGCATGAACCTCGGCCCGTCACCATCCAGATTAAAGGCATGGGCATAATGTCCAAACGCAGATTGCAACTCCTCGGAGGTTGGAGGTTTGCTAAACTTTTTCCTCCACTCGGACTCCGTAGCAGGAGGACATGTTGTCTGCACAAGTCCGATCAGGAACTGTACCAAAGCACCGTTAAAATCGGGACGGGGTGCATCCAAGTCAAGAACCGGATCCTCTGAATATTTTTCCACAATCCCTGCCGGAGCAATAGATTCACGCGTGCCGGTTTGCCGGATAACAGGGATCCATGATTCTTGGATGAGATTGAACATGCAATCATCCCGCATTCAAATTGCGGGGTATTAAAGAAACGGCCAGGACATTAGCAAGAAAGTAAGAATATTTTTGCGTTAATAAAATTGATTCCATTCGTTAGGATTACTTTAGGAGCCCTTAACAATTACGTTTTGTTCGTGAGAAGTCCAGTATAGGAATCATACCAGACAGATACAACTTTGTTGTTCCTATCAAGACATCTCCCCTGCCATGCATCATTCTTCCATTCAAGCGGAACGAGGATTCGCCATTTCCCCTTGTCAGCCAGTCCGGTTTTAAATGCATCAAGACACACTGCCAGCTCTCCCGTGTACGGGAATTCTTTCGAGATCTTGTTGTCTGAAATACTCACTTGGCTGAATTCTTCAGAAAACATTGGATCCGGTGAAAAGAAATGCAGATTCGAATTTTCCCACTTCAACAGAAGAATCGTAACCCGGGCTCCGAGCCTCGTTGGTGTCCTTGCGTCATCCTGCCACGGATTCGGGGTATGAGCGTATCCGCCATTCAGGTGCAGGACATTCAACTGGGCTATTGCACCATCCGCCATTCTCTTGCCTTCCGCTTTTATTTCCTGCTCAATCAGCGTTTCCGGGATCTGTCGTTGTGCCTCCGGCCCGAAGGTGCCTTCTATCAACAATCGTGCATCATCTGGCATAGTAATTTTTTTTCGATCGGAAAGGAGCCGGACGGTGAGCCAGAGCTGACCATGACTCGGGTATACGAACTGGCCCTTCGGGAACATTGCTGAATACCAGTCAGAGTCAGGATTGTCTAAAACCGGAGGACTCATAACTGCAAGTCTAGGTACGCCTCGATTCCCGCGTTTAGCCGGATCATTATGCCGGTGCAATCTTCCGACTCTCTGGATGATCAGGTCCATCGGGGCAAGATCGGTTACCATGAAATCAAAATCAAGATCAAGGGATTGTTCAACTACCTGAGTGGCGACAAGGATTTTCCCGTTACGGATATCCGGAGTGCTGTCTTTCCCGAATAATTTCAGCACCTCGTTTTCTTTTTCAATTCGGTCTCCCATCGTGAAACGGGCATGGAATAGAAGAACATGTTCAGCCCCGAATTTCTCGGAAAGGGTCCGATATGTTTCGATTGCATCATCAACAGTGTTATTGATCCAGCAGGCACAATGCCCGTCATCAATGATGTGACTCAGTTCACGGATTTCCCGCCCCTTATCATCCGTGCATTCAACCTCGATGGTCCGATGAGTCATCTCGCAAATCTGAATTGGACACTCTGTCGGTTCTTTTGTCTGGGCAGTCACCCGAGTGACAAGCGGGTAGTGGGATTCCCTGACCTGAGAACAGTCAAATCCTAAACCGGAAGAGTACGCAGAGAGGAGAGCCTGTCGCTGTGCCATCGGAAGTGTGGCAGAAATAAGAATGACACTGCCACCCAGCGCTGCCTGAAATTCAAGAAGGCTGATTAATATGCGCTCCACGTACGGATCGAAGGCATGAACTTCATCTACGATCAGAATATTTCTCGACAAACCGAGAATTCTCAGGGACTGGTGATGCAACGGCAGGACCGCCATCAGCGCCTGATCAATAGTCCCGACGCCAACCTGTGCAAGCAGTGCTTTTTTCCGGTTATCCGCGAGCCATGCAGTACAATAGGCAGATGCCGGCACCTCACCGCCGACCACCTGCTCGTTTCCGTGATTATTATACACAATCGACTGCCGGAATTTTTCAGACAGATGCCTGCCGCCATGCGCCAGAATGATAGAGGGGTGGGAATCAGGAGAGAATAACCGCTCATACGCTTTTCCCATTCGATCGTACATCGCATTTGCCGTTGCCATTGTTGGCAGCCCGAAGTACATTCCCTCGCCAAGCCCCAGTGCCATGAGGCGATGCGCCAGTACAAGGGCAGCCTCTGTCTTTCCACTCCCGGTCGCTTCTTCAATAATGAACATCTGGGGAAGGGGGGGTAATTCACAGGTCTCGGCAAAGGACTGGAGAGGGGTCGGTGTTGAAATTTCCGGGAAAAGTACATTCATCCCAATTTCGGTTGAGGCGGTTCCCGGGAGTAGACCAAAATTACGAATTGCTTTTTCTGCGTTTGGGACGGCATACTCATTCCAGTATTTTTCAGGAGGCATCGGTGCTGAGCAATGGGGAAATTGATAATTGTTCGATCCGATCCAATCGCACATAACCGCAAAACCGGCAAGCAACCAGGATTTCCTGCTGAATGCTAAAAGATCCTTTTCAGAAAACGTGTTGTTCGCACTCATTCTGCTCATCAGGAACATCCGTGAGCATACTTCCGTGAATAGCATTGCCGATTCCCGGTCTCCTTCTTCAAAAAGTGTAGATAGGGGGGCATCGGTTTTTTCCGGAGGTGTGCCATGATGGCCGGCCACTGCAAAAAACCACGGATTCCAGACATCCTTCCAGTCCGCGCTGTCATCATCCGGGTTCAGATAAAACCAGTTCGCCACCCATATTTTCTTCCAGATCTCTTTGTCAAAGAGGAGGCGCCCCATTTCGGTATGGCGAACCGTATACTGACGGTTGCTTGTATGACCCCGCAATTCCTGCATCAGATCGGGCTTGAGATTTTGGAACCGGTCAGAAAATTTTCCGAGATCGTGAAGTGCGAGAAGAAAGGATATTATTCCGATGAATAATTGTTCACGATCAGGTTCAGCGGCATGGAATCCATCCGGAATAATTTTCTGTAATAACCGGGGATCCCTCAATAATATTTGATGCCCAACTGCTGCCACATCAAGACAATGGTACACAAGCAGATGGTACGGATGAGGGTCGGTTCCATCAGGATTGGATCCCGTCTTTCCCCAGTAGTGAAAATATTTTTCTGAATTGTCAGTCACGATTCCTCAGCCGAATACACCCTACATTCTCCTGCAACACGAAAAGGGTTTCATTTTATCATGCAATCTAATTGCATCGCGAAAGTAAAATCGCTATATATCCCCACCCCCCGGAAATCCGATCCCAAAAACAGGGGTTCCTTTCGTTTTGCCCTACTCCAGCCTGATCGCAAGCGAGAGCGGCCAGCCAATTGAGCCTAATTGCGCACATTTGGCTCTTCGACGTTATTTTTTCGAATCGGGGCTCTTTTTGAGGAGATTAAAATGAATTTACATCCATTTTCCGTGAATTCCGCACAGTTCCCGGTCCCGGGTAAGATGCGCTCATGGCAAATACGTCAAAAATGGCCCCTGTTTGCCAAAAGGAGCCTGATTTGAAAAACGGACCGTGGCCCTTTTGCGATACTTCCAAGCAATATCTCCACCGACGAAAGACCCCCGGGCCGGAGGGCATTAGGTGGAATTACCAGGGGGTTTGCCCGGAGGAGGGCTCATATGTTACCATCAGCTGTTTCAATCCTTGTTCTCTTGGATGAATGCAGGGCAAGCCGCAACACTCGTACCGGGAGAAAAACCGGAAAAACAAAAATCTCCGGGCAAAAAGGCATCCACATCCCATCCGCCGGGAAATGGCATGTTCAGGAGCGTGCAGCACGGAGCCATCGATACCATCTTCCCGTGCCATTCTGCCCAACCGACCGGGTCAGACCGGATTGTTAGAAAATACAAAAAATGTCTTACAACCGACCTTTCGCAGTAACATATCCGAGTTTTGAATAAAGTAATACTTAGAAATATATCTTAGTACAGCGATAATCAAAATGTGCCAGACATAACCGGATTAACCTCGCAGAATTTCACATCGAAG
>Ga0265296_1000428_pt1 | contig 66378 bp, 65 predicted proteins | sample MunlanPumphouse1_FD_189073 | JGI IMG/M metagenome (GOLD analysis project Ga0265296, IMG submission 189073) | Groundwater microbial communities from a municipal landfill in Southern Ontario, Canada - Pumphouse #1 | ecosystem: Environmental > Aquatic > Deep subsurface > Groundwater | place...
TATGGCGGCTCACACCTTTTTGTTTTAATCCCTCACTCGCGGTTCATTCATCTCTCCACAGATTGGGGGATCATTATGCGGTGGAATGGGGTTAAAAGATAGGTATCATTTTGTATTGTACAAGACTCGGGGTTTACTGTGAATAAAAAGTGGAGTAGAATAGTAGTTGAGTGGAAGAAAGTGGATAAATGTGTTAATAACTATTTTATATTTAATTAGAGTTTCAATTATTCTGTGTTTTTCCGCGTTATCATCAGCGTTTTTCCGCTTCTATTGGTATAGAAGCAGACCCGCCTGCCAGCGCCTTTAGTTATGAACACACAGCAGTATGATTATAGGCCTAGAGTCACGGTTGCATCTCATTTCAGGGAATAGGCTTTGGCGGGCAGGTATGCGCAGAAAGTAACGCAGATGTTCGCAGAAGTGAAGTGAACTATGTAGTAAATATATGTTTGTTGGGGAATATAAGCATTCTGTAGATAATAAAAAGCGGCTTGCGGTTCCTGCGAAATTCAGGGCTGATTTAGGGAAAACTGCCGTGATTACCAGAGGTCTTGATCAGTGTTTATTTGTATTTTCGGTGGAAGAGTGGGAAAAATTAGCCCAAAAATTGGGAAGTCTCCCATTTAGCCAAGCAGACGCGAGAAGCTTTGTCCGTTTGATGCTTTCAGGAGCCATGGAGGTTGAATTTGACCAGTTAGGCCGGATACTGCTCCCTGATTATCTGAAAACATATGCCGGGATCGGGAAGACAGTGGTAATTACCGGCGTTTTCAATCGCTTGGAAGTATGGGATGAAAGACGATGGGGTGATTACAAGGATAAAGCAGAGAAAAATGTGGGGGATTTGGCGGAAAAGTTGGGAGGACTGGGGATTTAGAAAAATTTTCAATTCTCAATTTCTAATTTTCAAACATTGATTCATTGAAAATTAACTGCCTGCCCGCCATATGCCTTTCTTCGGGAACATTCCATACTTCAATGAGAGTTCTCGTCATCTAGGATGTTACCGTTCCCCTTAACAGGCTTTGGCAGGCGGGAAAATTGAACTTTGTCCCGCTCTTTGATCATTTTCTTTAAATGTCAGCGGGATTCCGCCTAAGCGGGAGAAATTGAAAATTAATAGTATGGATTCAACCGTTCATATCCCTGTAATGTTGGCAGAGGTGATTGAATATTTAAATTTGAAGCCAGGGATGAACGCGATTGACGGAACATTGGGAGGCGGCGGCCATGCAGAAGCGATCCTTGAAAAAATAAGCCCGGGAGGGAAATTATTAGGCATTGACCTGGATGATGAGGCTATCGCGCGCGCCAGGGAACGGCTTCGCCGATTCGGGAACAGGGTAATCCTTGCACAGGGTAATTTTCGCGAACTCGCCGCATTGCGCCAGAAATTTTTCCCCTATCCTGTCTGTGCCGTGCTCCTTGACCTAGGGCTTTCAAGCGACCAGTTGGATAATCCCCGTCGTGGTTTCTCCTTTCTCACGGAAGGGCCGCTCGATATGCGCCTTCGAGGGACAGGAGATGCTTCGACAATCTCTGCGCGCGAGGTGGTCAATACCGCCCCCGAAGCGGATCTTGCACGCATCTTTAGGCAGTACGGTGAAGAACGATTTGCGAACGCGATTGCACATACTCTCGTAGTCGCCCGGGAGCGCAAGCCCATCGAGACGACTCAGGCACTCGCTTCGCTCATTGTAAGCGCCGTACCTCCCCATGCTCGTCGTGTCTCGCGGGTTCATCCCGCAACGAGAATTTTTCAAGCGTTGAGGATTGCCGTGAATCAAGAACTCGGCTCACTCGAGGAGACCTTGCCGCAAGCGGCAGGTCTCCTCGAGCCTCAAGGCCGATGCGCGGTCATATCGTTCCATTCTTTGGAAGATCGGATCGTGAAGCACGGGTTCAATGCGCTCGCGCGAAAAAAGATCGTGCGCATCATCACTAAAACCCCCCGCGTTCCCGCATCAGATGAAGTCATAAGAAATCCCCGCGCGCGGAGCGCAAAATTAAGAGTGATTGAAAGATTGGGAGAAAATTATCAATTATAAAATCTTGGAAGATTATCTGCGTTGATCTACGTTCGGCCCCGTCATTCGACGGGGTAAACCGCTTAAGTATATTGCGCTTGCCAGGTCGGATGACCTGGGCCGAATATCTGCGTAGATCAGCGTGGAAACTCGTCTTGTTGATTATCCATGAATCTCAAAAAATAAAAAGTGCGTCGAGAGGCTTACCATGCTCCATGCCCAAACGGTTACGTTAGAGCGTTTCACACCCACACGCGCCACTCAACGGCGTGCGCATGGTCGCACACGGACTGTGTCCTTGCCCTCTGCCATAGGGCTCTTGCTTGGATGCATTTCTGTAGGCATTGCCTATCTGGTTTCAGTGAGTGCGCAATCAACTACAGGATACGCCTTGCATACGCTGGAGAAGAATTATATTGTTCTTACCGATGAAGTGCGTACTTTAGAAAGGAGCATCCAAGAGCTTTCTTCCATCAGCGTAATCGAAACCGCCGCGCGGTCCATGGACCTCACAAGTATCGATGATCCGCGTTACTTGACTCCTGATACAGGTGTGGCAGTTGGGGAGGGCGTGCAGAAACCGTGAGGAGAATAAATTAAGCTTTGCACTTTAGTGGCGTAAACTGGCGTTGTTCTGGCGTATATTGGCTTCTATATAATGGCCATAGAAGCTATTTCGGGCTACATTGTCATCAAGATATGGCGAAGCCATACACGCTACTTTACGCTATACTATTGAAATTTCGATACGATAAAATAAGGTATGGCTCGTCTCATTTCAGTTCGCTCCCGCAAGTCAGAGGATAAACGGTTGACAATATTGAAAACCGTTTTTTTTCTTTTTGGTTTGATATTAATAGGCAGGCTCTTTGAGCTTCAAGTGCTTAAAGGCAAAGCCTATTCCCTGAAGGCTGATGAGCAATATTCTGTGCGCAGGACCGTGGAGGCGCCGCGGGGGCTCATTTTTGTCCATGAGCGCACCCAAGAGGATGCAGATGATGAGTTGTTCCCCATCGCCCGAAACGTAAACCGCCATTTGATTTACGCGGTTCCTAAGGATATTGAAAATCCGGAGGAAACCATCGGCATATTAAGCCCCCTCTTGGGATTATCGGCTGATGAGCTATCCAGAAAACTTAATAAACCGCTTGATCCGTTTGAGCCGCTCCTTCACGGGGCCAGTGACGAGATGTGGGCATTGCTGCAAGAGCGCAACATCACGGGAATCGGCGCACAGGTTGAATATGCCCGGGATTATCCTGAAGGGCTGCTCTTTGGGACGATTACAGGATTTATGCAAGGGGAAGGGGAGGACCGCCGCGGACAATACGGCATCGAGCAGGCTTATGAGGATGCCCTGAAGGGCATAAGAGGATTATTTGACGTAGAGCAGGACGCAAATGGGAATGTCATTCCTATCGGACGTGAGGATTCATACGCCGCAGTGCCGGGGAGCGATATTATCCTCACCATCGATCATGCGATCCAATATCGCGCCTGTGAGCGGCTTGACCACGCGGTAAAGCTTCATGGAGCAAAGGGAGGTTCTCTCTTGATTCTTGATCCTGTGACAGGCGCGGTACGCGCACTCTGCGTGACGCCTCGTTTTGATCCGAATAGTTACGGATCTGTGAAAGATTTGAGCGTATACCTTAATCAGATAATTACAGCTCCATGGGAGCCAGGATCCATATTTAAAGCGATTACCATGGCTGCGGCATTGGAACATGAGGTAGTGACTCCTGATACGACGTATGTGGATATCGGGAGCGTGACCTTGGACAAAGAAACGATTAAAAATGCTGACAATAAGGTATATGGCGAACAGACCATGACGCAGGTGCTTGCGAATTCTATCAACACGGGCGCGGTGTATGCGCAGCGAAAGGTGGGAAAAGATATTTTCCGCACCACAGTGGAAGCGTTTGGGTTTGGGCGCAAGACCGGCATTGAGCTGCCTGCGGAAAATTCGGGCAATATATCTTCGCTTACCAAACGCGGAGAAATTTATGCCGCCACTGCCTCATTCGGGCAAGGCATTACCGTGACTCCCCTGCAGATGGCAGCGGCGTTTGGCGCCATTGCAAATGGCGGCGTGCTTATGAAGCCTTATATTGTCGAAGAAGTGATTGATGCGGACGGGAAAAAAATAAAAACTGCGCCGCAAGAGGTCGGGCGTGTGATTTCACAACGCACTGCGATTGTGCTGCGCGCAATGCTGGTGAACGTGGTCGAAGAAGGGCATGGCAAGCGCGCAGGCGTGCAAGGGTACTGGGTCGCGGGGAAAACCGGCACGGCCCAGGTCGCGCGGAAAGGCGGAAAGGGGTATGATCCGTACAAGACGATAGGCTCGTTTATCGGGTTTGGCCCGGTGGATGCGCCGCGATTTGTGATGCTGGTGAAGATAGACGAACCTTCCAGCGTAAAGTTTGCGGAGAGCACTGCGGCGCCGGTATTCGGCGAAATGGCAAATTTTTTGTTCCAGTATTACCGCATAAAACCGACACGTGAGGTGGTGAAGAAGTAAGATAATAACTGCTCATCTATCACCCATTTTCTGCAGGAACGCTTCGGGAACTGACAATTTTGTTCGGCGTCGCGATCAAGCAGCTTGATACGCCTTTCCGCCTCAAAAATTGCAGTCCCCTCGCTTTTCCATCAAGTCTGTGTGCAGTTATTTAAGATTAGGGTAGAAAAGATTGATGGTTTGAGGTACAATTATTCTGTTCCATGTTCCATATTTTAACCTATGTCACTGAAACGTAAATTAATACAACGAATCTTGGGTTGGTTCGCCCGTAAAATAATCCATAAATATCAGCCAAGGGTGATAGGGATTACGGGAAGCGTCGGCAAGACGTCAGCGAAGGAGGCGGTCGCCAAAGTGCTTGAGGGGAGTTTTGCGGTGCGCAAAAATGAGAGGAATTATAATACGGAAATCGGCATCCCGCTTGCCATTATTGGCTATGCAGGGCAGCCGAAATCTTTTTTTAATTGGCTAGAGGTGCTTCTGAATGCGATTGAGCTGCTGCTTTTTAAAGACCGCGGCTATCCCACTGTACTCGTGCTTGAGATGGGCGCTGACCATCCCGGCGATATTCGGACGCTCACAAAAATTGCGCCTTGCGATATCGGCGTCGTAACCGCAGTGGGGCCCACGCACTTGGAATATTTTAGTACGGTGGAAGAAGTGCTGAAGGAAAAATCCATCCTCGTTTCACATTTACGAAAAGGGGGAACGGCGATACTCAATCACGATGACGCGCTTGTGTATCCCTTGCGGCACAGAACACAAGCGCAGGTGTTTACCTATGGCTATGCGGCATCCGCATCGGTACAAGCGGTCGAGGCGAAGACCTCACTTGATCCTTGGCTTCAAAATAAAAAGAGCGATTATTTGGGCGGCGTGACGTTCAAGCTGGTTTTTCAAGGCGCGACCGTGCCCATCCGTCTCCAAGGGCTTATCGGTAACCCGCCCGTGTATGCCGCACTCGCCGCTGCGGCCGTCGGCATCAACCTCGGCCTCAATCTCCATACGATCGCAGAGCGGTTGAGTGCATTGAAAGGATTGCCTGGACGGCTCACACTCATCCGTGGCGTGCGCGGCACGCTTATTATTGATGATACCTATAATTCCTCGCCCGTAGCTGCAGTGGAGGCGTTGTCGCTCCTGCGGGATTTGGCGCCTTCTGGACATCGCACGTGGGCGGTATTGGGCGATATGCTTGAATTGGGCGCATACACAAAAGAAGCGCATGAGGAGGTGGGGAGCGCGGTGGTGGCGAAAGCGAACGCCAGTATGCTCATAACCGTGGGAGAACGGGCACGCGATATTGCGCGCGCAGCAATGAAAGCGGGGTTAAGCAGTAATATGGTGTTTAGTTTCGCCACCCCAGAGGAGGCGGGACGATTTATCCAAAATAGACTCCAGGAGGGAGATGTGTTGCTGGTGAAGGGCTCGCGGGGAATGCATATGGAAACCGTGGTAAAAGAGCTTATGGCAGAACCCTTAAGGGCGGATGAATTGCTTGTGCATGAGCATTGAGGGTGTATGCGCACATTGGGGATGTATATTCCTACACAAAACCCCCTCTTTAGTCTCCCCCTTTCAGGGGGAGAACATCCATCAATCGTCCTCCCCTTAAAAAGGGGGAGGATGAAGGTGGGGGTGTCGATGGCCGGTGAGCATGTGCTTAAAGGTATCTTGACTTTAAAGTTATAAACTGGTAACTCATTATTACGCACGGCCTCTTCGTCTAGCGGCTAGGACATCTGGTTCTCAGCCAGAGAACAGGGGTTCAATTCCCCTAGAGGCTAATTTCTAATTTAGGGTCAGCCATAGAACCCGGGTTCAAATCCCGGTGGCGGTAGTTGGTGCGGGGTCAGCGCAGGGACACCGGTTCAAATCCGATTGGGGCTGCCATTTGAGAAAGGTCAAATTCACAGAAATCGCCTTGCTTCGCTCGACAATCAAATTATAAGGAATAATAGGCTTAAAAATCAGTTGGCGATTCTGGATTAGAAATAAAAGAAAATTTTTCATAGTTTTTATAAATTAATTTTTTAATTTACAAAATATATGTCATCTGAATTCGGACTGTCTCTCGAACAAATGGGAATAAAACCGGAAGAAGTCAAAACTGAAACGCCAAAACAAGTTATTTATTCACCCACTTCTGTTGATAATCAACCTGACCATCGACAAGAAGAAATAGAAGTGAAACAACGACAGGATACAGAAAAAATTAGAGAAAGTTTGAAAATAACTGAACCTACCGCGAAAATTGGTAATGCTGAAGAAAAAGGAGGTAATTCTGCAGAAATACAAAAAGTTGATATAGCGCAAGCCACAGCTGATCTCGAACAGCAGTTTAATGATTTTCTTGAATCTTTTGCTAAGGAAAATGGGTTGGATGATTATAATATTCATCAACTTCAGGAAGCTGCTCAAAAAATGCGGCTTAAAGGAGAAGCTGCGCTAGTAGAAAACAATATTAGAGAAAGAGATAAAGTGGAACAAATGCGCGTGGATGAGGCCACGGTTAATGAAAAAACTGAGCAACTTAATAGTATTGTTGGTAGGTGTAACAATGGATTAGATGAAATTGATGGCATAGAATTTAGGGGCAAGGTTCAGGCATTAAATGATGAGCTAAAGAAAGTAAATGAAGCTGCTGAAAGACAGGGCGAAAAGAAAATTCGGTCTTTTCTGTCAGCTGATTATGGTGACGATTCATTTGTAAGGAAAATTTTTCGTGATAGAGACATGGCTAATGTAGCTCTCGAATCACTAAGAACAACTGTACAAAAAATTGCTGAAGGCATAAAGCGAGGTTCGCGGTATGGTTATTAACTCATAAAGAATTTGCCGTCATAGAAAAACTAAAAATTGTCATCCCCGCGGCGAAGCCGCGTCAGAATTATCAGATTTGGCGTGGTTCGGATGGCCGCCGCCTTCGGTGGCGAAATGAGTTCAAACTAATTTAAGAATACTCTATTTATAATTATAAATATTATTCACTAATGTATTGCTTATGATTATAGTATGGTCTATTCTCGGTTTTGCGTTATTATTGCTCATATCAGGTCTGCGGGTGATTGATCAGTATGAGCGGGGAGTAGTGCTTACCCTTGGAAAATATACGAGCACGCGAGTTCCTGGATTGAGATGGATATTTCCTGTGATCCAGCGGATGATCAAGATAGATCTTCGGATTACGACGATTGACATTCCCCAGCAGGAAGTGATTACCAGAGACAACGTGCCGGTGGGGATCAATGCAGTGGTGTACTTCCAGGTAGAGGTGGCGGAAAATGCGATTTTGAATATCAAGGATTATACTCTTGCGGTGTCCCAGTACGCCCAGGCTGCTTTGCGGGATGTCATTGGCGGGATAGAGCTTGATTCGCTCCTGACGGAGCGGGAAAAGACCGCGGAGGTGATTAAAAAAATCGTGGACGAGGCCACGAAAGTATGGGGCATCAATGTCACTGACATCAAGATTCAGGATATTGAGCTGCCTGCGGATATGAAGCGCGTGATGGCCAAGCAGGCAGAAGCCGAGCGTGAACGCCGCGCCATTATCATTAAGGCAGAAGGGGAGTATTCCGCGTCAGAAAGGCTCGCACAGGCGGCAGAGCGCTTGAGCAGCGCCCCTGGCGGCATATCGCTGCGCACGCTTTCGACTATTGAAAAATTAAATCCTGATCCTTCGAAGATGGTCATCTTCACGCTGCCGGTAGAATTTTTTGAAGGTATCAAGACGCTCTCGTCATTCCTTCGCGACAAAAAGAAGTAGAGGGGTTTATTCAAGCGTAGAGTAGCGTGGCAGTTTATCTGCCACCCACCATGTCGCAGACATCCCAGTCATTCGACGGGATAAAAGCTGCGACGCTACAGAGAGCTAAGGCGCCGTAAAAAAATAACATATCCCGCCATCTACGCCGTACGTCAACAAAATAAGGACAAACCTATGGGACAAGTGAAATGTTATTTTTTTAAGCGCCCTAATGTGCTGAAGGGCTTATTTGATCACTTTCAAGAATCCCTCGACAAGGCTTGCCGTTTCTTCGGTGCTCTGGAATACCGATTTCCAGACCACGACAATGTCAGCGTCGTTGAAGATGACGCTCTGCGCTTCGCGGAGGGTGTCGCCGCCTGCGACCGCGATAAGCACGTCATAGTTCCCTTTGATCCTCCTGATCTCATGCAAGGGGAGCATCTTTTGCCTGTTAATCCGCTCTTCATCCACGCCGCGGTGGAGGATAACCACCGGCGGTATTTTTTTAAGCGCGCGCAGCACGGTGAGGGGAAATTCCACGTTCATCATGTCCACCATGGCGTCGAGCCCGAGCGATTGGCAGGTATCGATAAATGCATTAAGTGTTTCCACTGGCGCGTTTCCCAGTGCTACCGCGGCGCTCGCGCCGGCACGCGCCGCCATTTCGACTTCCGTGGATCCTCTGTCCATGGTTTTTAAGTCAGCAATGATATAAGGAATTTCAGTTATTTCATTTTGGAGTTGGAGAGGATGAGAGAGGGAGGAAAGTGCAAACCGGGGGTTAATCGTAAAGCGTCCGTATAATTTTTCGCTCCACCAATATACGATTTTTCTGATGCCCTCCTCGCCATACTGCTTGATAAGGGGTGTGCCCGCCTCTATCAAAATGCGGTTATCAGGAGGCAGCTGTTCAATAATACTGCGGGCTTCTTCAAGCGTATTGTTGAGCGCCACTTGCAGATAGCGCTTTTTATGGTCAAGTTTTGACTTATTCTTATTCATCATACCTCATTAGTATACCAGCATTTGAATGAAAAAATAATAGAGATGCATATATACGCTCACTGGCCATCGACACCCCTACCACGCCACTCCCTTTTTACGGGGAGGACATAATCGTTGTTCTCCCCCTCCGGTAGGGGGAGAATCACGAGAGGGGGTTTCATTCGGGAATACATATCCCCCCAGTGAGCGAGTACAGATGCATTTGAATGAGAATTTAGTTTTCTTAAGAAGACGTTAAATTGTCGATCGATGATTTAACGTCATTCACTTTTATGGAATATTTGTAGGATAGTTGGTAGATGAGTGAGTTGAATGCAAAAAATCCCGTACTTGAATGTATATAAGCCGGGATTTTTTATAAGTTGACCCATATTTGGGCACCTCCTTTCCTAGGTTGAGATTAGAGGCAGTGGTCGTAGTTACGACCGTTTATTTTTTCTTTCTGGGTGGGCACAGGTGACTGAAGCACCCACCAATTCTTCGTAAACTGTCAAATTTTTTTTATATCGACAGTTTACCCTTTTTTGCTGCCAAAAGAACTCCCTAGTCTGCGCCGATTTCATCTCAACCAGCGGACATTTTTCTGAATGGCAGATTTCCATGATACTCACCTCCTTTCAGGTTTATTTTTCATTCTTTTTTGGGAGGGGCAGTCGCTTGCACTCCCCATTCCCAGTAGGATTTGGAATACGATGTTTACATTTATTCCAAATCCACATCCACCCAACCTCTCCTTTCCCCTCAATAACAAGAGGGCAAGGCAACGAATGGCAATTTCCATACCTAGTCAATTTTATTCACCTCCTTTCATGGAGTTTTTAGGAGAACATTTTTTACGCTCACACCATAGCATTGAAATCCCTGTATGTAAAGTGGTTCTGTGCAATATGGGATAGAATTTGGTATACTGTTTAGAGAAGGAAGATACAAGGTACAAGAAACAAGTAACAAGAAATTTGATGTTGGATAAAAAGAGTATGCAAATTTCAGGGATAAGCGAAAAAGAATTACAAAAGAAATTGCGGGTGGGGTGGTTTACGTTTACCTGCTGCGAGGATTCGACCATTATCATGACGGAAGTCATGAATGAGCATTGGGAAGAATGGAAGCGGTTTATTGATTTCCGCCACGCGCGGGTGTTGCGGACGGATAATATCCTCGATGAGCTTGACGTGGCGTTTGTGGAAGGCGCCATTTCGTCAGACCGTCAAGCGGCGCGCCTGAAGGAGATCCGCGAGAAAGCGAAACGCCTCGTGGCAGTAGGGGCGTGCGCGGTCATAGGGATGCCCTCATCCCAGCGCAATTTATTTGACGAGTCCACAAAGCGCGCCATCCAATTCCTCGTGGACCGGTTTGGGCAGAAGGAATTGGTGAGGACGGTGAAGGAGCTTGTAAAGGTAGACGCAGAACTACCCGGTTGCCCGATGAATGAACAGAAATTTCTAGAAGTGTTGGAGAGGTATCTTAAGGAGTTTAATATTATCAAGGGATCATAACTCACCCCAGCCCTCTCTTATCCTAAGAGAGGGAGGTTGTCATTCTTCATTGGTGTTTTATTAAGGAGAATTATTATGAGACATAAAGGACACAATAGACCTCATGATGTAGCAAGCGAGAAACGCACCGCATGGAAACGTTCTCACCCGATAACTAAAGAATTGCTGGCCAAGGGCGCACAAAAATTTATGTCGAAAGAAAGACACCCTCAAATCGATAAGGCATTTTCCCCAAAAGTACATTGCGTATGCTGCATGGATGAAGGGACGGCGCATATGGAAAGAGGCAGTAAGCTGTTCATGGCAGGGAGCGGGATATTGTATCCCGCGGCAAGCTGGGATGATCGACTTAATCGCGTGGCAGATTTGTTTATTGATTTGCATATCACAGAAATTACCAGCCATGACGGGTGCGGCGCCGCCGGCATTGCGTTTAAGCGGGATGGGGGGGGAGAAGGCACTGGATGCAAAACAGCTGATGAGTATGGGGAAAAATGGTGCAGTGATTTGCAGGCTATAATGGATACAAAGCTGGACGTGCCGGAAAATGTGGAGGGTGTACAAAACGTCCATATTCACGAACATGAAATGGAAAGGCCGGGAGAGTTCCATATCGCGAGAGTGGTCTGGTTTGATGCCACCGGTGAATTTACCAAACCCGATATGTTGGGGGAGGAGATTCCAAAGGGATTTGCGATAAATTATCATGCGTTCGCTTCACGGGAGATGGGCGGCTATCCGCTTAGTGAATTGGAAGTGGCTATAAAAATCGCGTTCAGCGATCATGGGTTTGACAAAGAATTTACCAAAGGCCATCCTTTCGTCATTATCGTTATTGCCAAGGACGAGGATCAGAAGAAAGAAGTAACGGAATTGATTGGTGGAATCATGCAAGAGAAAGAAGAGATCTCGCAATACAAACACAGAATTCGTATTGATGGTTTTATTCATGAATAACTCACCCCAGCCCTCTCTTATCCTAAGAGAGGGAGCCATTATTCCTCCTCGTGGTAAAGACCAATCTCTATGGAGTTCTGGAGACAATTCTGCACATTCTTAAGGATTCGTAACTCACCCCAGCCCTCTCTTATCCTAAGAGAGGGAGCCATTATTCCTCCTCTTAAGGTAAGAGGAGGTAAGGAGGAGTTATGAAGGCAACAAATCGGACATATAATGATCGAGAATTGAAATCGTTAAGAAGAACATTACGGAAGAATTTTACCGATCAAGAGAGATTATTGTGGAGTAAATTGCGCAATAGGCAATTAGACGGACATAAGTTTTATCGGCAATACGGTGTTGGTCGTTATGTGGTAGACTTTTATTGTCCTGAAAAACGAATTGTAATTGAATTAGACGGAGGGCACCATACCGAGAAGACGAACCTTCAGCTTGATGCTGAAAGGGATAAGGCATTGAACACCCTCAACATTCGAGTATTAAGATTTTGGAACCATGAGGTAAAGACCAATCTCTATGGAGTTCTGGAGACAATTCTGCACATTCTTAAGGATTCGTAACTCACCCCAGCCCTCTCTTATCCTAAGAGAGGGAGCCATTATTTCTCCTCTTAAGGTAAGAGGAGGTAAGGAGGAGTTATGATTTATAACGTTACGTTATGCATAAAATAGATTTTGATCTCTCATTGGAAGAGGTTACCAAAATAGAGGGCGCAGCGACTTTGAGCGTGAAAGTGCGGGATGCAAAGGTGGAGGAGTGCAAGTTCGGCATCGCCGAGTATAAAAGGTTTTATACGCAGGCGATGGTGGGAAAGCCCGCCTCTGCGCTCCCGCAGCATTTGGCGCGCATCTGCGGCACCTGCTCAAACGCCCATATCATGGCGTCGCTCGATGCAGTGGAGCACGCACTGGGCATTGTCCCTTCGGCGCAAACGAAGGTGTTGCGCGCGCTTACGATGGATGGGCTCATGATCCGCGACCATGCGCTTCATCTTTATCTTTTTTCCTTACCTGACCTTTTAGGAAAAGACTCGATTCTCGCATTGGATGAAAATGATCCGGAAGAACACCAGCTGCTCCATGACGCGTTTGACGTCAAGGCCGCGGGTAATCACTTGTCGCAGCTTGTGGCAGGCAGGAGCGTGCATGCGCCGATGCCGGTGGTGGGAGGTTTTTTGAAAATACCAGATTCCGCGGGCATTGAGAAATCTCGGCGGGAACTCGAGCAAATAAGGCCTGCTCTACTGCGGCTGATAGGCGTATACGGGAAAAGTACATTTATTCTTCTTTCCAAGACCAATTATGTGGCGCTTACCGCCAATCCGTACAGTTTCTTGCAGGGAGATCTTTGCGCGAGCAATGTTGCGTGCATTCCGGAAGAGCAGTTTATGGAGCATTTAAGCCATGTGGTGGTGCCTTATTCGCAGGCCTCCGCCTACGCGTTCCAGGGAGAGCTTTATCGGGTTGGCGCTTTGGCTCGCTTGAATTTGAACAAAGATGCGCTCAATCCCCGCACGAAAGCGGACGCTGCCCAATATCTTGCACGGTTCCCTTCAGATAACGCATATGATAACAATCTCGCGCAGGCAATCGAAATCCTGCACTGCATAGATGAGGCGCTGGAGATGCTCTCTACCCATTCATTCCATGCAGAGACGCCGCAAAAGGCGAACCCTCATGCGGGCGAGGGCATTGGCGTGATTGAGGCTCCCCGCGGCACGCTCTACCATAAGGTGGAGCTGGATGAAAAGGGGATAGTCACGCACGGCGACATCGTGGTGCCCACGGGGCAGAACCAGCTCGCCATTGAATGGGATATCAAGCAGTTAGTGGAGCAGTGGTTGAAGGAGGGGAAGGAGATTGGGAATAAAAAAGCGCTCGAACATGAAATCGAGCAGCTTATCCGCGCGTACGACCCTTGCATGAGCTGCGCGGCGCATTTTTTGGAAGTTACGTGGGATGAAGCATAGCCGCAATTTCTTCAACGACGCGGCCATTGTCTTCGGGAGGCACACCAATAATCCGGACTTCAAGGTCCGGATTTATTTTTTTAAGCAGAAGCAGGTGGAGCCCAAGGTCGAAATCGTGAAGGCTTACGTTGCTGCGTGTTTTTAGCGCGGCGGCAAAAGCATCAAGCGATTCGAAGCAGGACACGTCCTTGATCCCTTTCACCGTGTCAATGATCCACCAGGGGTTTTCCGGCGGTATACATTCCTCGGTTGGGTCTTTTACTTCAAAGGTAATTTCTGGGAAACGTTTTTGAAGTTCTGGAAGAATTCTCAAGGGAAGCGAATCTTCTTCAAGAAGTGGATTGCCAAAAACAGTAATGGTCATAGTCTTGACGGATAGCTATTTTTCTGTTAAATTTCTCTGTTTAAAAAGTCAGATGAGACTGAAAGGGCAAAAAAGTTTTCAGTCGCATCTTAAATGAAAGAGAGGAGAGGAGGTGAAGAAGATGAAGAAGAAAGTAAGCCTCTCATTTCAGTATAAGCATGAGCGTAAACCTTCATCAGTGAGGTTTATCGAGCTTATACCATATGGGTCGCCGGAGTTCGTTCTCTCGAAGATCGAAAGTGCATTAAGAATAATGCAAGAAACCGGTGATGAAATACTTACAATCTCCCAGGATGGGTGGTTGAGGTAGTGTGGATGGGAGATTAGTCATAGCCCGGCTAATCTCTTTTATATTAATGAAAATTGTAACGAGAGTTTTGTATAATGTATCAAATTTTTAAGCTGCTGAGGATTTAATATTTCGCAGGGCATATCCCAGTGGATGGAAATCGTGTCACCCTCCTTTACCTCTTCCATAAGCGAATCATCGTCCAGCCTGCGGGTGATGCGGTAGGGGTTGGGGGAGCCGAGGATTAAACGATTGGGATTCCCTTTTAGTTTTTTTTGCCTGGATCCCGCATCAAGTGCGGGATGACAATGAGAAAGGATAAGCGGTTGCCGTGATACTGTGATAAATGGCCCGTCTATGAGTATGACCTTCCCCCAGCTCACACGGCATTTGTCCATGCTTTCGAGTGTGTGTTCCGTTTCTGCGTGCCCCGTGCGCTGCCACACATTGAACACATGGAAATTATGATGAGGGAGCGGGTGATATTGTAGCGTCGCCGTGAGATGGTCGAAATTACGCGCGGTGAGGCGCTTTTTTAATTTCAGCGCGTCAGTGAAATGGGTCAGGAGCATTTGTGGGGTGATGGGAGTGAGCAGTTCGTTGCCGAGCCAGTAGGATTCGACGATGCGTTCGTCAAAAGGATCCGCAATGCCGTTCGCATGCGCAATCATCTCTAGGTAGGGATAGAGCGTTTTGAATTTATGGAGCAGGTTTTCAAGCCCTTGGCCGCTTTCTTTCGCGGTGAGGTAGGCGAGCACTTCGCGGTTCGCGTCAGGCCCGCACAGGTGCAGGCGATTGGGGCCGAAAGAATAACGCGCGCAGCGCGACACGCCGTCAACAGGCACAGAGGTGGATAAAGGCTGAACCATACGCGGAGAAATACGGTTCGTAACTCCTCCCCGCCTCCTCTTATCCTAAGAGGAGGAGTCGATTTTGGCCTTCCCTCTTATTTTAAGAGGGAAGATTTGATGCATCACCCTCTCTTAAAGTAAGAGAGGGATGGGGTGAGTTACGAGAAACGAGGGGAGTTATGAGTTTTCGCGTGCCCCAGATGAGGAGAGTGGAACCAAGAACGACCAATACGCCGTTATATACTTGAGGCAGCGTGATTGAATGGGTGATAAATATTCCACTCATGACGTTTGTTATGAGCGTCGCAGGCACCAGAAGCGCCGTGGCAACGGTGACGGGCAATTTTTTAAGCGCGCTATACCACGTGGTGACATACCCCAAGAGCAGCAGTGCGGTGAGCAAGGTCCATCCCCATTGCATAGCATTCAGATGCACTATGGCGCCGCTGCCGTCCTTGAGCGCAAGAATAAGGAAAAGGAAGAGCGATCCTACTGCCATGCGCGCGCCCGCAACCGTGAGGCTTGAGATATTGGCCAATGCCTTTTTGGCAACGACATTCTCAAGCGCCCAAAATACGGTCGCCATCAGCACCAGCGCCTCACCTATGTTGAAATTAAATTTAGGAAATCCCAATGCGAGGTTACCGCCGAAAAGCAGAAGGAGGGCGGCTATCTGGGTAATGCCTATATGTTCTTTTAATAGAGGAACAGCAAAAATGGCAGCCCAGAGGAAGAGGGTTTTATGGATGAATGCGGCACTGAGGGCGGGTATCATGGAGAGGCCTGTGAAGTAGAGGATAAAGGGCACGCATCCGCCGATGACCGCAATGAAGAGCAGTTGGAGCGCTTGAGAAGATTTTAGTGAAATTAATTCTTTCCATCTCTTCGTGAGAAGAATAATTCCTACAAGCGTCGCGCCCACAAGCGCATTTCGTAGAGTGGTGGAGAGTATGGGATCCTTGAGCGCGGTCACTGCGATCTTTGTTAAAAAATTATTGGTGCCGGAAAAGAATGCGGTAGCAAGCGCGAGCATGATACCCTTGGTAGCATTGTTCATAGAATTGCTAGAGTTTTATCATGAATAAATTTTGATCTTCATTCTTAGGAGACCTCCCCTCACGTGTCCCCTCCCCGTGATAAACACGGGGCAGGCTCTTAGTAGGGAGGGGATGGGGTGGTTTCCGTAATTTAAGTATTGACAGTATATCACTTTTTTAAATATACAAACACTTTTGTGGAACCAATCGTTGCCGTGTGGTCTGCGTCAAGAGAAGCGCGTGCGGATATCTTTTCTGCATCAAGCCAGTAAGAGTTAAGGACAAAATATGCGCGCGTGACACCCACAAGATCCATGGCGTTTTCCATTGTTACGCGAGATGCTTTTTGGTACACCATGTTGAGGTAGAATTGATAGAGAGGTGAAGAGGTGGGAATGGGGTAATAGAATATAGTTTGACAGTCTGCAGTTTGGCAGTTTTTCAGTTTAAAGTATTTTTTAAAGCCGAATTCTTGCAGGGCGGCGGCGGCTATGGATTGGTTGGAAAGGACGATATGCGGCTCGTTCCCCGCGTTGGCTTCTATCCAATGCGCCGTGTCTATATCCGTTTGGGAGACAGAAAAGCCGCGGCTTTTGGAAAAGGCATCGACGCGGGGGTACGTGTAGTAGAAAGAAATGGTGATGAGGCAGGTGAATATTACGAGAGAAAGAATTATCGATTTTGTTCCCGTTTGGGGATGGACAATTTTGTTCGGCGTCGCGATCAAGCGACCCTCGCGCCTTTCCGCCTCAAAAATTGCCATCCCCTCACTGTCATTAATTATGACAGAATATAGTTCTCTACAGGAAAAGAGGGAGGAGATAGATCGATATAGTGTAATAATAAAGAGGGGAAGTATGGTGAGTCCTATAAGGTCGAGGATACGTTCGGTAAACTCTGGGCGCTCATATGCGATCATCGCGGTGAGGGGAAGTGTGCGGATAAAAAGGTAATTGATGAAGAGGACCAGCGCAGTGAGCCATAAAGCGAGTGGGTATTTGTTTTCTTTGCGACGCAATAGCAGGTACGTCCCTGCCAAGGCGCCGATGAAGAAAAGGAGAGGGAGCGCTCGCATCCAGAGCTCGCTTGTGTGTGCGAGGGAGAGGAAAGGTAGGTAGTGGGGAATGAGATTGGGAAGTGGGAGCGCGTCAGCATATAAGGGTGCAATGCCCCCGTAGAGCTTGTTTGCCACCATAATCGCGGCAGGAAGCCCAAGCGAGCTCAATATGCTGATTATAATAGTTAAAACACGGGAGATACGTGGAGAAGTATTATTCTGCACGGTTATATATGAAAGGAGCATGAGGGCAGGAATACCGGTGATGGGATGGATAAATATTATGCAAAACGCAATACCCCAGAGCAAGGATAGTGGTAAGTGGCGATGAAGGCATGATAAGGAAAGCAAAACGAGGATGAGATAAAAAAGGTTCGCAAGCGATTGCGGCACCGTGGCGATAAAAAGCGAGGGGGGGATGATGAGGAGCGAAAGAATTGTAATGAGTAAAAGATGTGTTTTTTGAAAATATTTTTTCAGTGTGAAAATTCCAATAATGGGAATGAGAATGCTTGCGAGGACAGGCAGAAGCCAGAGGTCAATGAGCGGAAGGGGAATCAGCATCACTTTTGAGAGAAAGACTACAAGGACATATTGCCCAAGATATGACAAAGGAGGCGGGGTGAGCAAGCCAGTTTCGAAGATAATTTTTTCAGTCGCACGGTGGATAAACGGATCAAAGCCATATCCGATGCGGTAGATGAGGAGCGCGAGAGAGAGGGTGAAGAAAAAATGAAATAATAGGAGTATTAGTTTGATCGAAGAAAAGGACGCGGGATCCGCTCGGGATGGTTCTCGGCGAACACGCGTCCCCGCCTCCTGCCCCGCCATGCGGGGCTCCGCCTCACCAGTCCCACTCCCGATAGTATCGGGAGACCATGCTGGGGCTGGCTCCGGAGGGTTCGCCAGAGAACCAATCCCTCGCTGAGAGGTCAAGAACGGAAACTTCCTAGATGCTTTTATCCCCGACCAAGCCTCTTCTTTACGGGAGAAAAGAAATAAGAGAATAAAGGTAGCAAGTGCATAGAGATAAAGGAGCGAGTGGGGAAGGACTTCCCATGGTGTGCGTATTGAGGCGTCGGTGCGATGGTCGAGAATGAGGTTTATGGATATAGCGAAGAGGGTGAGATATGCAAAGGTAAGGAGTGTGGGGACAAGATATTTATTGAGCGGCAGTCGAGTATGTATTGGCTGTGATTCCGGTTTAGTATCAGCAGGGGGCTGGCGCTTGGTGCGAAGAAATAGGATTACATAACCGGCAAGAGGGATGAAGAACGTTATTGCGGTAATAGCGTACTCATTGAATGCCGCGAGGCGAAAATATGTGGATCCAGCGAGAATAACGAGCACAAGAACCGAGAGGAAGCCAAGAGTGTATTGTTCAATCCTTTCGCGGGAAGGCGCAAAAATGTTGCCCCAAAGCACGCACGAAACAACGAGCCAGAGGATGCTAAATGTAATCCCAATAATGAGAGAGTGGAAAAAGAAAAGGTTGAGCGCGAGTCCTGCAGGGAGCAGAAGCAAAATGGCGATTTTCGTAGCACGAGATTTTGTTAATATGTGGTAAGGGCGCATAAAAAATTACTATTTCAAGGTAATCATCATAGAATTGTCACATTACGGTATTAATCTCATTATACATTAAAGTGGTGAATATGTTATTTTACAGCGCCTAAATGTAGCAGTACTGTGCATTCATGCAAATAGGTTTATTGATAATAAAATGAGCCCTCATAAAGGGCACATGGTGTTTAATTGTGAAATATACTAATTTGCCAACCCAATTCCGATTGTCATTCCAGACCGAGATCTGGAATCCAGACATAAAACAAACAAAAAGATCAATTTTCTTTTGGTTTTCCCCGATCTCGGTCGAGGACGGCGTCTGGATTCCCGCTGGAGCTTGCCCCGTACCTTGATACGGGGCGGGAATGACGATGGAATCGGAATTGAATAGCAATTGAGTATAAATGATTAATTATTTTATTAAAAAAACATAGTAGCCGCTTGTTTGTTTTGACTTTTGTTTTTTTAACAGGATATCGGTAGTTCTTGCGAGCGTATTGAGGAGAGTAAAGCGGCCCAAGGGGCTCAAGTGTACCCATGTCTCGAGCGGCCCTCTTACTTTTTGTATTTCTAGAGAAGAGAAATTGCGGCTTAAATACTTTAGTGAATCTTCCGTATATCTCCAAAAGTCGCCATAATATCCCGGCTGCGCGTGGTAATAGTAGAGAAATGGGACATAGAGGAAGCAATAGCCGCCTTTTTTCAGCACGCGGTGCATTTCTTCAAAAGCCTTGAACGGGTTTTCAATGTGTTCCAAAACTGCGATACAAATAATCGCATCGGTCGATGCGTCGCCCAGTGGCATGCGATGGATGTCCCCGATAATGTCAGGGTGGTAGTCCGGCACGGGATCAAGGATTTTATAATTTACCGCATTGAGATATTGTTTTATCCACGCGCGGTGCGGGTCATACCGGTTTCCTTTTGTGTCAGAAATTCTCAATCCTCCGCCAATGTCAATAATATCCTTTTTTTGCTCAAAGATTTGTCTTATCTTTTCGTAGAAGAAAGTATCCCAGGGAGTCATACGAAGAGCATTACCAAGAGGCGCATGTATCGCCAAAGAGCCGCACTTGAACCAGAACGGTTGCTGTTGTTATTAATTGACCCCATGGCTATAGCATATTGAAATTTATTTTGAAATTTTTCGCTGTCGGGTTCTATTTTTAAGGTATCGCTCGATTGCCTCTTTTGAAGTTAACCAATTCCTGCCTTCTTTGTATGCTTCGAGTTTTCCTTGTCTCGCAAGTAAGTTTAGATATTTGGCGGAAAATGGGGTATTTTTAGATATCTCTGCCAATGTTACGAACTTTTCTTGTTTTTGTGTTGCCGGAGTTAAAGTTTTTAGATAAATATCAAGGGAGCGCTCTATGGATTGAGCGATAAATTTCACCAATGGTTCATATTTTCCACTGTCTGCCTTGTCCAACACATCGTAATATTTTTTGTGGTCATTTTTCAAAATAATAACCAGCGGATAGCCAGTTTTCATCAGCAATACATTCATGGCTAAACGTGCGGTCCTGCCATTGCCGTCAAAAAATGGATGAATATGTGTTAGTTTATGATGCAGTAAAGCTGAAAGCTCAATGATATTAATCTTATTTTTTTGTGAATTAAGCCAGTTGATTAAATCTCTCATTTTTTGGGGCACTTGCAATGCGTCGGGTGGTGTATGTTTCGCTCCGCCAATAATTACGTTAGCGTTCCTGTATTTCCCGGCCCACTCTTTGTCAGTTTCCCGTATAATAATTTGGTGTAAATTTCGTATGAGCATTTCAGAGATGGTGTGTTTTTTATTTTTATCTATTAAGTCATACAGATATTCCAGCGCGGCATGATGGTCTTTTGCTTCCAAATGGTCTTTTAAAGGTTTTCCCTTTACTGTTATGCCTTCGTTAATAACTAAAAATGTCTCTTTTAAAGTTAAGGAATTGCCTTCAATGGCATTTGAGTTGTAGGTCATTTCTATTTGAAATTTTTCCCGCAGTTTTTGTACCGCAGATTTTGGTAGGGGACGAAGTTTATTTAGTTTAATGAGTTTTTCTTCCAGTCGGGTTTTTATAATTGGCGATAGATAAGTCATAGGATAATACTTAATATGGTTTAGTTAATTATTTAGAGTATACCATATTAAGGAATTGGGTCAATTTCAGATATAAATTTGTCGTTTTTGGAGCTCCGCATCAAGTGCGGGGTAAACTCCGCGGAAAAAACACTATATTTCCCCTCTAAAAATAAAAAAGAAAAAATTTTATAAAAAATAATATTTCACATAACATTTGCGTATATCTGATGTTTTGTGGAGCGTAGCGGAGCAAAATATGGGTGTAGGCTCACGAAAGAGCCGTAGCCAGATATACGTTGTTAGCTGATGTATATGTTTTTCCTTGTCGTTTATCCACCTCCGCCGAATACTCTGCAGTTCCGCTCGAGGAGGGGTTCATTTTTTGATTTTGTTGAACAATGCGGCAAACAACCAAACAGCAAGAATCGTCACAATGTTCCAGATAACTAAACCTGAAATAAAGTAGCCAAAGCTAAGAAAATCTGATTTAAAAGATACATCGGTATGCAGAGAAAATTTCATAAATAGTTCCCTGCTTGGTGGATAGATTGCTACGCCGACATAACAGATTGTATAAACTATACTTACCCACGCTGAGGCGATTTTTATCAAATGTTTTGAATTTATCATATTTTTAAAATTAATTACCATGTAAAATAATAGTTTTTTAATTTTGTTCGCGTTTGCTGGCAAGATTAATGATGCAAACGTAGAAAATGTAAGACAGAATAGTAGCGGGAATATTGATAATGTTATAGACCAAATTATTTAGCTCATTTGGATTCAAATAATGCAACCTTTGAATTATTGGTGATGTTTCTCCTGTAAGATTTACAAGTTTGAGAGCTAATAGGATAATCACACCAATTAGCACAATCAGGATAAATTTTATTATCCATCTATAAACAAAAAGGTTGATAATATTTTTAAGTGTAAGAGATCTATGAAATAATTTCAGGATCAGTTTAGTGGCCAATATAACTATAGTGACAATAACAAGAACACTTAGTAGCATCAACAATATAGCAACAACACCACCAAATAGTTTTGTCCCTAAACCAATGTGTGCATACTGAATATTAAATTCTGCTATTTGGTTTAGTAGTTTGCTATAACCCGTAAACAAATTTAGTAGTATGGTTATCAAATAAAAGCCGACCAACCAGAGAATTAGTTTGATAGATATTTTATTGTCGGGCAGTTGGTGAATAAATTGTTTAGGATGGAAGAGTAGCTTTATGTTCATATTTTTTTCGGTCTTTAAAAAATTAAAAAGGGCTCTTATAATAAAAAAGAAAAAATTTAATAAATGAAAACCGAGTAATATGTCGCCTAACGTTTCGGGATCAAGCGAAGTATTTTCGCTAGAAAATATTTTGCTTATCCCGTGTTATCGGATGTAATTTTATTTTTTAACGAATAAATTTACAATAAGACTTAGAGCAATCAACGTTTGTCAATTTATTTGGATAATTAGAATATTCTTTTTTTACGTAATTAAAATAACGATTTAGTATGGTACGTCTTGCTTCTAATGCATTTTTTGAATAATCTGGATTATGTGGTTTGCCGGGATTATTTGTATCTTCTTCGTATATTAAAATATATTCATCATCATTAATTAATCCTAATTTTTTTGCATTAGAGAAGAAGGTTGGGCATCTAGATGTGTTATGATCAAAACAACTGTCATAAGAATCATGTTCACTGGCAATTAAAAAATCAACTTTTTTCTTGTCTTGCTCAGACAATTGTTCATAATTGGAATAAGATAAGTTATTAGCAGAGCATCCTGATAGCAAGATTGTCACTAAAATAAAAATGAGTTGTTTGTTAAGCATAAGTAAAAATTAGGATTAAATAATATTATTTCCGATAACGTCCGCGTGTATGCGATGTTTGCGTAGCAAATATGGGTGGAGCGACCGTAGGGAGCGTAACCGCATACACGCTGTTAGGCGATGTAAATTTTAGACTTTTTTAATCTCGCAACAAATTCATCTTTTGTCATCACCACTTGTCTTACCTCTGGCTTTTCTCCCGTTGTCAAATATTTTTCCAGAGATCTCTTGTTGTATTGTAATGCTAAGTGTTGAACGGCTACAACGTCGCTATCGTCTGGCAAAGTATCTTCTATTGAAATTTCATCACCCAAGAGCAGTCTGGCTTTCCCTTCCATTTTTTTATTAAGTAGCCAAGATTTCATCATAATTCTGTCTGCCGTGATTTCTCCCGTTTCTAATTTAGCACCTATCGTTTGAAAGCCATCTATGATTTTAGAAATTAATTCTGCGCTTTTCACTCCCGTTGGTCTAATATGTAATGAAATTTCATCATCACCAGCTTTTTTGTATGCGATAACATCATTGACATGAACCATGCCAGATCCTTCCTCAACCTCATCCGCTTTTCTGTTCCATTCAGCGAAAAATAGATTGGCAATTGGTGAAGAGGCTAATCTGTTGGCGAAGTTATCTCTGGAAAAATTATTTTCTTGACATTCCTGCAGGGCGGAATTAATTATTTGATATAATTCTTGTTTTGCTTCGGAATGTTGAATCTCTTCGCCTGAGCTACCCAATCTAGAAACATAAAGATCAGCCATTCTTTCTGTAATTGCGCTTTTGTTTTCAGCGCCCTCGGCATGGAGTAAGTTTTGATATAGTTCAAATCCACCAGCAAATCTAATAAACGCAGGGTTTGATAAAACCATCTCCTTTGTTTTTTCTATTCCTTCTTGATGAATTTGTTGCGGTTGTTCGTTTTCTCCCATATTTAAAAAAGTCTAAAATTTATTTCGCCTAACGTATCTGTGTATGAGAAGTCCCGCGCCATTGTAAAACGATTAATTCGTGGAACTTCTTACACAGTTATTTTATCAAATTAAATGTGGTATTAGCAATAGCGGGATTTGGGTGAAAAAAATATGGCGACCTTAAAATTTATATAAATGCCATATTTTTTGAACCTCATACACAGTGTTGTGCGATGTAAATTTTTTATCCTCGTTTTTAATGGTATAAGCTTTATCTGTTCTAAAAGAAAATTTGATTTTTTGTCTTGGCTCAAAAAAGAGGGGTTAGGGGTGAATTTTTTGAGCCAAGACACATTAAAGAATTTTTATTTCAACTGCTTTTAGGATGTAACGATAACACAACTTAGTCTTTAAAATCAAATTCAATTTGGCTATCGCCGGGACGGATATATTGGGGATGAGGCCCGGTAAGATCAAAGCTTGCTTCGCAATATACTGTGGAGTTTTTTTCTTGAGATAAACGAGGAAAAGTAGCTGTTTGGACATGAGAGACAACAACATGCCACTGACTGTATAGTATATTTTGGTTTAGTAGTTTTTTTACCTTGCCCAAGCGTTCAAAATGCATGTTAACTATTGTTCCGTCGATAGTAATTGGCTGTTGAAATTTCATATTAAACTTGGTGGTATAAAATCTATTCTCTAATCCTGCTTTAGCAATATGTTTTAAAAATGCCTCACCTATATAACCCTGTAATTTATAACCACCGACATGGTCATCCTTATCTGGATGCATATGAGTTTTAATTTGTTCATCAAACTCACTAAACTCAGATGAAGGTAAAACTTCGCTGGCCCGATTAAACGCAAGATCTACCTTCTTCTGATGTTCAGGGGTTTTGAGTACCTGGTCCCTAGTTGAACCGTAAAAATTTTCAGTATATTCTTTTGTCATATAAGAAAAATTACTATTTTTTAATTTTTACGAAATAAATTATGCCGAAATTCCGTACAAAGAGGCAGTTTAGTTTTATTAATTAAGTCAAGATTATCAGCTGTACAAATTCTGGCCTTAATACCGAATTTATGAAAGGCATTGATTAACCTTTGAAACGCTAGAATTCTTTTTCTAAATGGTAAAGTATAACCAAGTTTGGTTGTTACTTGTCTGACGGCAGTCATTTTGCTAATGGCTTTCAAAATCAACTTATCATTTAAATCAACGATCCGTTGTTTCTGTGGCTCCGGTAATACGCCGGTACCAATGATGCATCGTTTTACTCCAATCCCGCTTAATACCCGTGGAAGATCTTCAATACTTTCATTTTTTTCATAAATATCAAACCACGGCATCACCACGACGATAACTGGTACGCCGCCTCTAATTAATTTTCTTATTATTTCCAGTCTTTTGATAATTGGAGCCGCACCGGGCTCTAAAAGAGAAAGAAGTCTCTGGTTTAGACTCGGTAATGATATTTGAACAACAACGCGATGTTTATTTGTTATTAACAATTTGATAGATTTATTAGGAATCACTTGTTTAGTGACTATTAATGGCACAAAATCTTCTTTTCTTTTCCAAACATGTTCTAACAGATAATGGGTCAGGTCGCAATTGGCGGGCAAAAAACAGTCAGCGACGGCGCTAAAGTAAGTTCCCTTAAACTTCTGTAAATTTTTCAAAACCTCTTTCCGGCCAGAGACGATTATTTGATCACTATCAAATTGTTTCCGGTGAAGATCACAATACAAACAGGGTTTTGGACAACGTTTCCCGAAGACCACCACTGGTACAGCCTGACAAGGATACATTGGTTTCACTAATATAATATCGTTTGTCATACTATAATTTGTAAAATTAAGTCTTTAATTTGTTCCCCTCTTAAATAAAATAAAAAATCAAATTTTCTTCGTGGTTAATGGATTAAAACTTGGAATTAATAGAAAAGATAAAAAATTTATTTCGTACAACTGGTTAATATGTGGAAAGATATATGATTAGTATACCAAATTTGTATGATATGTGGAGTGTATGATATTCTAATTGTAGATTCTATGGCTAATCTACTGGATATTTTAACTCGGGAGATGGTATTGCGCAATTATAGCCGGAAAACCATTGCGGCGTATACCAGCGCGGTCAAAGGCCTGTTTACTTTTTACAGAAAACCATTGCGTGATTTGTCATTGGAAGAGATTAAGGAATACTTGTACATCAAGCAGCAAAAGAAATTTTCCAGCCAGACGATCGCGCTCGCGGCCAATGCCATTAATTTCCTCTATACTCAGATTTACAAGAGACCTAACTTTGAAAAAATTCGGCATCCCAAACGAAGCCAGAGGTTGCCGGAAGTATTGAGCCGCATTGAAATTGAAAAAATATTGGAGCAGATTGAGAACATCAAGCATCGTTTGCTTATCGCCTGCGCCTATGGAGCGGGATTGCGGGTAAGCGAGGTGGTGCGGCTGCGCGTACAGGATATTGATATGGCAGATAAAACGATCACGGTCAGACAGGGCAAAGGCAGAAAAGACCGGCTGACCGTGTTATCAGGAAAGATCGTTAGTGACTTGGAAAAGTTCCTTGTTGGCAAAGAAGGACGAGATTGGGTGTTTGAGAGCGAACGCGGCGGACGGCTGACCGAAGCCACGGCGCAAAAAGTATTTTATGCCGCTCTTAAGAGAGCGGGGATTAAAAAGCATGCGACATTCCATTCTCTGCGGCATAGTTTTGCCACGCACCTTTTGGAAAACGGGGTAGACGTGCGTTATGTGCAGGAACTTTTGGGGCATGCGAATATCAGGACCACGCAGATTTACACCAAAGTGACGAATCCAAGTCTGAAGAATATAAGAAGCCCGTTGTGATCGTGAAATTTCATTGTTTGTTTCTGGATCCCGCATCACGTGCGGGATGACATGAAACGCATCATTGGCACGCATTATGAAGCGATATTATTTCATTATTTTGCTTTGCGGCATAGGGGCTCTCTTTTTCCTGCTCTCGATCTTAAGCGCTCCCGAGCGGAAAGGGGATCCGATGTTTGATTCTCCCGACGAGACTGCGAATTATTTTTGGGCCCAAAGGGTGGCGAAGGGCGAGCCGCTGTGGTACAGCGAGCCGCTGGAAGTTGTGGGGAATTCTCTTCTCAAACCCCGGAGCATGAATGTGATCGGCACAAGGGTAGTGCCGGGGAGTTTCCTCGGCCTTCCATTGTTATATGGTTACATGGCTCAATGGTTTGGCATATGGTTAATCCCATATCTCACGCCGTTATTTGCTTCGCTCGCAGTAATTGCGTTTGGGTTATTGATGAGAAGGTTATTCGGCGCTTCTATGGGGTTGTTGAGCGCAGCGCTGCTCGCTTTTTTGCCACCATGGTGGTATTACGCGAGCAGGGGGATGTATCATAACGTGCTGTTTGTGAGTTTGGTGATCATCGGCATGAGTTTGCTGATGTGTGCTTGTTTCTGGATCCCAAGCATCTCGGTGCGGGATGACAATAAAGCGAGGGTATTTATACGACAAGCGATAAGGCTGATTGCGTATGGCATCGCAGGTTTATGCATTGGATTTTCTCTCGTGGTACGTTCATCGGAATTGGTTTGGGTAGCCTTCCTGACTGTTTTTTGTTTCATATCTGGGTGGCGGAGGGTAAGAGTATCGGGCGCGTTGTTATTTATAGCGTGCGGCCTATTCGCTTTTTTGCCGTTGTTTACCACTAACATTGAATTATACGACGCGCCGATATCCATCGGGTATCGCGGCGTACAAGGGATGGAGTTGGGTGAGTTTATAACCAAATTGCCTGATGCGCAATTCCGCAATCTTTTCTTTGCGCCATTCGGTATTAATTTTTCACAAACGGTATTGGCGATGCAGCAATTCCTGGTCATCTATTATTGGTGGTGGTGCGCGTTGGGTGCGGCAGGCATACTCCTTATGGTTATCAGGTTTTTTAGCACTTCTCGAGATGAAAAAATGAAATGGGCAGGGTATAGCGCGTCTGCCGCGGCAGTCACCATCTTGCTGGTGATCTATTATGGCTCGTGGGCGTTTTCAGACCGTATTGACCGGAACACGATATCGCTCAACACGTCTTTTTTCCGTTATTGGCTGCCTATTTATATGTTGGGAATACCCTTCGTGGCATATGCAATTCTTGCATTGAGCAGGTTATTGCGCCGATCGCGTATGCGTAATGCGGCGGCGTGCATGGCAGTGTGCATGCTGGCATTTTTCTCAGCGCGTTTGGCGCTTTTAGATACTGATGAAAGCCTTATGTCAGTGCGCATGAGGCTCTCTGCAGCTCATTTTGAGCTTCAAGCAGCGAAGAGCCATATGCAACCACAGGCAGTCATTATAATTTTCCCGCAAGCGGATAAAATACTTTTCCCTGCATACCGGAGGCTCATTACCGCAATGGTGACGCCTGATGATTTCCGTGCGGCAAGGAGATTGGCGGAATTGCTGCCGGTGTATTACTATACGTATGCGCCTCCGGAATATATTGGGCAAATAATTACACCGCTATTCAAGAAATATAATCTGCAAATCGTAAACGGTAAGAAAGTGTATGCGAATCACTGGGTTTGGCAGATATTGCCGCTCACGGAAGCTTTAGTTCGTTTTTAAATGTCGGAGACCCCAAGTAGTAGAAACTTCGTTTCACTACGGGGCAGGCAAGCTCCGACGCTACAATTATAAATATGTTCATACCCCCTCGGCATATATTAGAAAAGTACGCTAAAGTCCTTATACGTTTCGCGCTCAATTCAGGCAAAGGCATCAAGAAGGGGGATGTTGTGCTTTTGCAGGTTTCGGAATCAGCCAAGCCTCTCTATGTGGCGTTGAGGAATGAGGTGCTGCGTGCGGGAGGAACCTTTATTTCACAGTATGCGCCGGATGACGTTGCCCGCGATTATTATAAGCTCGCATCTCCGGAGCAGTTGCGCGCGTTTCCCACACAATACTACCGCGGGCTTATAGACCAGATAGACCATTCGGTATTCGTGGCGGCGGAGAGCGATATGCATGAGTTGGAAGGCATACCTCCGAAAAAAATAATGCTGCGCCATCTTTCTCTGAAACCCTATCAGCTCTGGCGGGAAGACAAGGAGAATAAAGGCAGATTTACCTGGACCATCGGCCTTTACGGCACCGAGGCAATGGCGCGAGAGGCGCATATGAGCACAAAGGAATACTGGCGACAGATTATCAAAGCCTGTTTCCTCGATTATGCGGATCCTGTGGCGCAATGGAAAAAGGTATTTTTGAAGGTGGAAAAGACGCAACGCGCGCTCAATCGTTTGCGCATTGAATCGCTTGAGGTGAAAGGCGAAGGAGTTGATTTAAGCGTCCGTCTGGGGAAGGGGAGACGGTGGCTTGGAGGGAGCGGAAGGAATATTCCCAGCTTTGAATTGTTCATTTCACCCGATTGGAGAGGGGTTGAGGGCACCATACGGTTTAATCAGCCATTGTACCGCTATGGGAACCTCATGGAAGGCGTTTCTTTGGTTTTCAAAAATGGCGAAGTGGTGAGTGCGCGTGCGCAGAAGAATGGAAAATTGTTGAGGGAAATGATCCGGACTGACCGCGGCGCGAAAAGGGTAGGCGAGTTTTCGCTAACCGACCGCAGGATGTCCCGCATCACAAAATTTATGGCAGAGACATTGTATGACGAGAACAGGGGCGGCAGGTATGGCAATATGCACATTGCGCTCGGGAAGGCATATAAGGATTCCTATCCCGGCAATGCGGCCAATCTTTCGAAAGCCGCGTGGCGGGCGCTCGGATATAACGAATCAGCGATTCATACCGATGTGGTGAGCACGACGAAAAGAGTGGTGACTGCGGTGCTCAAAGGCGGGAAGAAGAAAGTGATTTATAAGGACGGGGAATTTTTAATGTAAAATCTCAATGACCAAATCCTCCCGCCTCAGCGGGATCCCGCTTACCTTAAGAAAATAGAATCAAGGTGCGGGACAATGACCAATGAAATTCCAAATCCCAAATTCAAAATCCAAAGTGGTAATAATTGTGACGAGGAAGATTTTCTTAAGTGTTATCATCCTATTTTTTCTTTATTTTTTTATCCGCGATTTGAATCCTTCTGGGGCACGAGATATAAAATATGATTTTTGCAGGCCTTCCCCGTATGTCTCTGAACTCTCGCCGCTGGGAAGAGTGCTTGCTATAGAAAAGACAGAAGATTTTTGTTACCAACGCATGGTGATAGATCCGGTGTACGTAGATGTGCGCCTGCCGCAGTCATATGATGCAGTGACCGTGAGCGCGGTATATAAAAAACCCAGGAGCCAAACGTTGTCGCTCGGGGTGAGAGCTTCGCTCTACGAGTGGCAATGGAAGATGGAAACGCTTATCAGTGCCGTACACAATGATTGGCAAACGCAGGAGGTCCATTTTGATATAACTGCGCTGCCGCTTGAGCGTCGCCGTATCCGTTTTATTATCTCATCCCCCGGTTTGGGGGATTCAGGCAAGGAAATTGAATTTCGTGAATTGACATTTAAATTTAATAAGCAGCCGTTTAACTTAGGCATGGTTAAGAGATGGCTTAAGTCGTTTGTGCGATAAGACAGATAGGTTGGATAAGACACATAAGTCGGATAAATGAATTATGGCAAGTATTTTACTTCACGAATTCACCCGTGCGCTCGGCGTTTTCACATTAGGAGGATTTGTGTTGGAGTTTATCAAAGAAGGGTTAGTGTCAAATTCCTTTGATTTGCATATCGCTGTTTTAGCCCTGATTCCTTTGCTTCTCCTTGATATTTTCTTTATACTACATAACAGCAGTTAGATTCATCCGGTCATTCGACCGGATGCCCGATCGGATGATCGGGCAGATTCTAAATTCTTCACAGGTATGACTATTGTACTGTGCGCGAGCATGAGTTTTGCCAAAGAGGTGACCGAGACGGCCCTTGCGCTTGAGCGTGCAGGGCATAACGTGCTTCGCCCTTTAAGCCATGAATTGTGGCTTGAGCATGGGATGGAAAAGGGGAAAGAGGGGGAACTGGAATTTATGCGCGAGTATGATCTCATGCGGAAGCATTATGAGCATATGAAGCGCACAGATGCGCTGGTGGTATTGAATTATGAAAAAAGAGGGACCCCGGGCTATATCGGAGGAGGCGTGTTAATGGAAATGGGATTTGCACATGTGCTCCATAAGCCAATCTATCTTTTGCAGCCTTTGCCTGAAGCGCCTTACCGTGATGAAATTGAGGTAATGAATCCCATACTCCTTCATGGGAATTTGAAAAATATTCCAATAGAGACCACCCCTCCTCTTCTCCTTACTAAGGAGGGAATCATGGGGGAGGTGAAAGGAGGGCAGATGAAGCGAGTAGCCACGTATGGCCAAAATGACAAAGAGAATGGCTTTTTAATGGAATTATTAAAGGAGGGGAGGTTTACGAAAGCGTACCTCACCTCGGTGTTCCCTGAATCATTTAAAGGGTATCACCTCCATAGGGTGCGGGAGACCAACTATGCGGCAGTGCGCGGTAAAATGCATGTAGTACTTTATGCGATACATGGGCAAGGATGGCGCCGTACCGAATACGTGCTCGACAGCGCCCAGGGCGATACACTCCATATACCCGTAAATGTGGCGACAGGTTTTGAAAGCGCCACGAAGGAGGAGGCATGGATGATTAATTTTCCCGAACCTGCTTATGACCCGGAACTGAAAGATGAGCAAGTTGAATATTCTCAGGAGGAGTTAATACAAGGTATAGTAAAATGATATTGTTAAAATTTTTCAGTAATATTATTTTATAAGCCCCAAACCCCAATACCCAATGACCAATAAAATCCCAAATCCCAATATTTCAAATTGGTTATTTGGATTTTGAGTTTTATTGGAAATTGGGATTTGGACATTGGGATTTAATCAATGCCTATGCCCGACTGTCTTTTTTGCAAAATCGGCACACACGAAATCCAATCGAAAGTGGTGCACGAGGATAGCGAGACGATTGCATTCCTCGACATTCATCCCTTGTCTGCGGGGCACACCGTGCTTGTTTCGAAAACCCACACGCCTACGGTGACGACCTTACCCTCGCATGCGCTTTCTCCGCTCATCGTGGCGGTGCAGCGCGTCACCCATATTATAGAATCAGCCCTCAAACCTGACGGCTTTAATATCGGATGGAATCATGGTGAAGCAGGAGGGCAGACTATAGGGCATCTGCATATCCACATAATCCCCCGGTGGCAGGGCGACGGCGGAGGGTCCATCCATACCATCGTGCACAATCCGCCCGCGGAAGATTTGGAGTCGATTTATAAAAAATTAAAATCAGTCACATGAGGTATTAGGCATTATGTATCAGGTATTAGGGAGTTGAAGTGCATAATACGTAATACGAAATACGTGATACGAAACCTTTGTACTATTAATATTTTAATATGCATTCTCATATAAAGGATATATCGTTCGCGCCTCAAGGGAAACGCCGCATTGAATGGGCTTCCCGCGAAATGCCCGTATTGAAGCTGATCGCGTCGCGTTTCCAAAAAGAGCAGCCTTTGAAAGGCGTGCGTGTTTCCGCGTGCCTGCATGTGACTGCGGAAACTGCTAATTTAATGAAAACATTGCGCGCGGGCGGCGCTGAAGTGCTCCTCTGCGCTTCCAATCCGCTCTCGACCCAAGATGATGTGGCGGCAGCGCTTGTGAAAGAGGGGATGCCGGTGTTTGCCAAACGGGGGGAGGATCGCGCATCATTCTATCGCCATCTGGTGGCGGCGCTTGACCATCATCCTCAAATCACCATGGACGATGGGGGCGACCTTATCTACCTTCTCCATACGAAACGCAAGTCGCAGCTGAAACAGGTTGCCGGCTCGTGCGAGGAAACGACAACCGGGGTGATACGGCTGCGCGCCATGGAGAAAGAGGGAAAGCTACGCGTGCCGGTCATTGACGTGAATGATGCCAAAACCAAGCATTTTTTTGATAACCGATATGGCACCGGGCAATCTACCGTGGACGGCATTGTGCGCGCGACTAACGTGCTCCTCGCAGGCAAGGTTTTTGTGGTTGCGGGATATGGATGGTGCGGAAGGGGGCTTGCCATGCGCGCGCGCGGCATGGGTGCCCGCGTGGTGGTGACGGAAGTGGATCCGGTTGCCGCGATTGAAGCGGTGATGGACGGATATGAAGTGAAATCCATGGCAGCAGTGGCGGCGGAAGGAGACATTTTTGTAACCGCGACCGGCGATGTGAGCGTGGTGCGCAAAGAGCACATGCTGCGCATGAAAGACGGGGCGATCCTTGCGAACACGGGGCATTTCAATGTGGAAATTGACGTCCAAGACCTTGAGAAAATAACGAAAGCGAAGAAGGCAGTGAGGGAGAACGTAGTTGAATTTACATTAAAATCAGGCATGCGGCTCAATCTTATTGCAGAGGGCAGGCTTGTCAATTTAGCCGCTGCCGAAGGGCACCCTTCCGCAGTCATGGACATGAGCTTTGCCAATCAGTCTTTATCAGCAGAATACCTTTGGCTTCATCGGGGCACGCTCCTGCCGAAGGTGTACCATGTGCCGCAAGAAATAGACGAACGCATTGCTACATTGAAGTTGAAGGCGATGGGAGTCAGGATAGATACCTTGACTGCTAAACAGGAGAGGTATCTCCAGAGTTGGAGAGAGGGAACTTAGTTGTTTTCGTATTAGTGAACGGCTTGATTAAGAAATGTCAATCCGTAATACGTGATACGTAATACTTAATACCCCAATGATCGACCTCCACACCCACTCGCTCCACTCCGACGGCACGGAGACGCCGCGGCAGCTGGTGGAGCGCGCAGAAAAAGCGCATCTTGCCTTATTTGCCATTGCAGACCATGATACGGTTGCAGGACTTGAGGAAGCGGTGGCTGTCGCGCGTGAGCTTCAAGTGCGGCTGCTGCCCGCGATTGAGCTCACGGTTGACCTTCATGGCGGCCACGTGCACATACTAGGTTACGGGATTGACTGGCAGAACAAGGAATTGCGAGAAGCGCTTGTATGGCGGCAAGAAGGGCGGCGCGTGCAATTTTATGAGAAGGTGCGGCTCGCCAATGAACGGTTGCGCGCTGACGGCAAAAGCCACTTGGACGCAGAAGCACTCTTAAAAACCATTCAGGGGATTCCGGGAAGGCCCCACATCGCGCACGCGATTGTAGCCAAAGGGTGGGAACCGCATTTCCGTCCTGCATTTGATAAGTATTTACTTGACTATGTGCCTGAGACCACCGCGTTTAAATCCCAGCAGGCGATTGAGCTCATCCATCGCGCAGGCGGCATTGCGTCACTTGCCCATCCGGGTTCGAGTGAGATAGGATTGGGGAGATTTGCGAAGACCGAAAAAGAGGTAAGTGGTGCGCTTAAGGAATTGATCGCGCAAGGAATTGATGGAGTAGAAGCTTGGACTCCCGCGCATACGTTTGAAACGCGCGTATTCTATGAAAAGCTGGCGCAGGAGTTGCATCTCATCATAACCGGCGGCACCGACTGGCACGGACCCACGTTTGACGCGCCGGCGCCGGGGGAGTTTGAGATACCGGATGAGGTATGTAATAAATTAAAGAGCGCACTGAAGATTGATAATCCTTTTTAAGTATATGCGCATTTTTGTCACAGGCGGAGCAGGATTCATGGGATCGAATTTTGTTCATTACCTCCTCGGGAAATATCCGGGGTATGAAGTATTGAATTTTGATAAATTGACCTATGCGGGAAATTTGGAAAATGTGCGTGATCTTGAAACCGATAAGCGCTACCAATTCATCAAGGGAGACATTGCAGACGAGAAAGCGGTAAGAGGCGCAATGGAGGCTTTTAAGCCAGACGCGGTGATAAATTACGCCGCGGAAACGCATGTGGACCGCTCGATCCAAGCACCGCGCGATTTTTTATTCACCGATGTGATTGGCACCTACACGCTCCTTGAAGCGGTGAGAGAATTTAACGTGACCCGTTTTATCCAGATTTCCACCGATGAGGTGTATGGCAGCACCACGCAGGGGAAATTCAGCGAAGAGAGCAGTTTTAATCCTTCAAGCCCTTATTCGGCATCAAAGGCGGGAGGGGATCACATGGTGATGGCGTATTGGAGGACGTATAAGGCGCCCGTCATCCGCACTCACTCGTGCAATAATTTTGGCCCCTTTCAGTATCCGGAAAAAATTATTTCATTGTTCATCACCAATATCTTGGAAGGCAAGAAGGCACCCTTGTACCAAGGCGGAGAAAAAAATGTGCGCGAATGGATTTATGTGGAAGACCATTGCCGCGCCATTGACCACATCCTCCATTATGGGGAATTGGGCGAGGTGTATAATATCGGATCCGGCGATGAGATCGCCAATATTGACCTCACTAAGCGTCTTCTGCAGTTATTGCATGTGGGCGAGGAGATGATAGAATATGTGACTGACCGTCCGGGGCATGATTACCGCTATGCCTTAGACTCGAACAAATTGCGCGAGCTTGGCTGGGCGCCGAAATGGTCGTTTGAGGAGGCGTTAGCGGAGACCGTGGAGTGGTATAAAACACATGCAATCTGGTGGAAGAAATTAAAAAATAAGGATTTTGATAAGTATTATAAAAAGCAGTATGGAGAGAGAGTTTGAAATTATTGTGTGTAAAAATGCTCGTGATGGGACGATTTTATTCGGCGTCGCGATCTAGCAGCTTGATGCGCCTTTCCGCCTCAAAAATCGCCCATCCCTCGCTTCATAGGTTTTTATGCCTATTTTAGATAAGGGGATATTACAAAAATATAAGAAAGGGGATGAGTGGCGTTGGTTGTGGAAACTCCATCCCGGGCATTTGCGGTGGAATGGAGGAGGGAAGAATAGCGTGCTAAGGGATCGAAACGCGTATCCCTGGTGGCAGCGTGTTGCCCATTGGTTTATTCCTCATGAACGAAACGGCTTCAGGCCCCATGCGGTGCGGCACAACGCGTTAATCGGCTATTCGTTTATTCTCATTGCGGCAAAAGTGGGATTAACGCTCACGCTCTTCTTGAGCGTTCCCAATGAAGCGTATTTTTCTACACTAACCGCCCAGCGGGTGATAGATCTTACCAACCAGGCGCGGGTGGAAATCGGTATCGCACCCTTGACGGTGAATCCGCTTCTTGAACGGTCTGCTGGCTTGAAAGTGGAAGATATGGCGAAGATGGGTTATTTCACGCATACGAATCCTAAAGGAGAAAGCCCGTGGGAGGATTTCAAGCGGGCAGGGTATGAATATACGTATGCCGGAGAAAACCTCGCAATGGATTTTCGGGAAGCGGAAGAAGTTGTACAGGCATGGATGGAGAGCCCGAAACACCGCGAAAATATACTTAATCCAAAATATCAAGAAATCGGCATTGCGGTGACTACGGGCACGGTGAAGGGGAGGACGGTGAGTTTGATTGTGCAGCATTTTGGCACGTCGTATCTTGCGGGAACAAAACGCGAATTTGCGCCTGCCGCGCTTGGCGCGGCCACGCAGAGCCCCCAGGGAGAGCCTGCGCTTGCCGCCGCAGCCACCCAAGTCACGCTTACCCAAGGCGCCACGCCATTTTCCCTGAATAAGCTCATGAACGTGGCATTATGGACTTTCGCGGTGTTTGCGCTCGGGATGATCGTACAGCTCTTGCTCACCATTGTCATCCATATAAAAATACAGCACCGCGGGACGATTTATGCGTGCCTCGCGGTGATTGCGCTCGCGGTAGGGTTGCTCTATACGAATGTCCACTTCTTGGAGCGTCTGGGCAGCGTGCCGATTATATTTTAATGGTATCAGCTTTTTAATACTATTGCGTAAAGTAGCGTATCATGTAGCGCGAAGTAGCTTCTATGCCCTATCAGTAGAAGCCACTTTTCGCCAGCACATGGGCCAGTGTGCGCCACTAACGTGAAGAGTTTAATTTATCGTCCTGCGCCGGAGAGAACGGTTTTAATCGTCCGCAGGAGAATTGCCGTATCGAGGACAAACGAGCGGTTCTTGATGTAGTAAAGGTCATATTGCAATTTTTCCATGGTATCTTCCGGCGAAGCACTGTGGTACGTACCCGAGATTTGATCCCATCCCGTGAGCCCTGGTTTAACCACCAGGCGTTCTTTGTAAAATGGGATTTTATCGCTTAATGCTTCCACAAATTCCGGCCTTTCCGGCCGCGGACCCACGAAACTCATATCCCCCTTGAGCACATTGATAAGCTGGGGAAGCTCGTCAAGCCTTGTTTTCCGCAGGAAGCGACCCACTTTTGTAACGCGGGGATCGCCCTGGGTCGCCCATTGCGGCCCGTTTTTTTCCGCGTGTATATCCATGGAGCGGAATTTCATGGCAAGGAACACTTTGCCATTTTTACCAACGCGGTGCTGCATGAAGAATCCTGATCCGGGAGATTCAAGCTTTATGGCAGCATAGATGAAAGGGGCAAGCGGCGCGGCCACGATAAGCGAGAAAAGAGAGAGCACAATATCGGAAGTGCGTTTGAATATCTCATAGAGCGGTTTGTGCGCGCCAGTCGCATGTTTCATGAACCACAGTTCGCCAATGCTCTCGACAGGCACTTTTCCCGTAGCTGTTTCATAGAGGGTGGGCAGATCAGTGATTTGAGTTCTTAAATTCCGATGCATAAAGAGCGCCTGTAAAAGCGTTGGGCTCATGTGCTGATCCGTGGCAGCGACAATAAGTTCGACGCGTTCGTTCATGATGAGGGGCGCGATCTCTTCGAGCGTAGCGGTTGTTTTTACGGGCATGCCCATTCGGCGCAGCCGTTCAGTCTCCTCAAGCGAACATTCATCAGAATTAATTACCCAATATACCAGAAGGTAGCCGAGCTGGGGGTTATGCTGAAGCGTGCTGCTTAAAGCAAAAGCATCTTTGGAATATCCAAGGATGAGGGTGCGGATAAGGAGCGCGGTCCCCAAAATATGGTTAAGCAAACGCCGCCAGAGTGTAATTAAAAGTGCGGTAAGTGCGACAAATAGTATGAGGTTCAAGCGCGGGGTAATGCCAGGACGCACGACATAGAAAAATATGGCCGCAAGCGCGGTAGCGCCAACCATTGCCTGGATAAGAGCGCTTGAGAAGATTTTCGAATTGCGCGCAATCGAAAGCTGATAAAGTCCAGTAATGGCAAAACTCACTAAATAAATTATAAAGACGAGAGAGAAAGGGAAGAAGTGCTGCTGCCACCGTTCGGCGCTGGGAATGCTTCCATAGCGGATAAGGAGCGTAAAAAAAAGGGCGGAATACAGGACGACGATATCACCTGCGAATAACGTTAGGGTGCGCCAGCGGTGGGTAGAATAAGTCATAGAACAAATGAGAATACCTTAATTCTGACTCATTGTCCATTGTTTTTCAAGTGCATGCGATTATGGTATTATAGTAGCACTGTCCTATGCCCCGCAATACAACATCCAAGAGGGAGGCAGAGACATTAGCGCAGAGAATGGATAATATAAGGGAATCTGCATGAGTGCGCTAATAGGTATTTTTATGGCCTCCCTCACCGATCGCCAAACGTTTTCTCCCATCATAATTATGCATCACTACTCCAAGGTCGCATTCATTCTAGGTATTTATACCATGCCAGCCGCGTTTGGCGTTGGATGTTGATATACGGGGTATGACTCAAAAATTGCCACACGATAAGGCCGTGCTTCATCCTCTTGCGTGGGGGGTTCTCATACCGCTTGCGCTGTGTTTGGTGACGCCGCTGTTGGTGCATTCTTCATTTATTTTCCCCTTTATCTCGACGAAGACTTTTTGGTTCCGCAGCTGGGTGGAAGTGGCCGCCGCATGCTACGCGATCCTCGCATTTAAAGTACCCGGTTACCGTCCGCGCTTTACGCCGGTCATGAAAGCGATTGCCGGATATTTTACAGTTGCGGTGATCGCGAGTTTGTTTGGAGAAAATCTCTATCGCAGTTTTTGGGGGAACATCGAACGCGGCGAAGGGCTCCTGACACTGATGCATGTATTTGTGTACGGATTCTTATGTGCGCAGACTTTAAGGACCAAGAAGCTCTGGGAATATTTTTTTGCGGGCAGCCTAATCGTTGCTATCCTTGTGTCGCTCTATGGCATCGGCCAGCGTATGGGCGTGAGTTGGGTATTGCATTCAGGCGACACCAGGCTATCGGCGACTATCGGCAATGCATCGTTCCTTGCCGGGTACCTCCTTATGCATACCTTCATAGCGCTTTGGTTCGCGCTGACCCCCCGTCATATCGTGTGGCAGATCACCGCGGGGATCGCGTATGTGTTTTTGTGGTACGTGACATATAATACCGGCACGCGCGGCGCACTGATTGCAGGAATTATCGTCACCTCTCTTATGGGCTGCGTACTTGCATTCCGCGCGCGAACACGTAAAAGAGCAATACGATTAGCGACTATTGCTGCCGTGATGGTTGTTATCGGCATCACTGCAAGTATTTTTGTAAAGCGCGATGCGCCCTGGGTGCAGCAGAGCCCGACTCTGAGACGCATAGCTTCCATATCCTTTTCAGATATAACCACGCAGTCCCGGTTGCTCACCTGGGAATCTTCGCTGAAAGGCCTGCGCGACCGTCCGCTCTTGGGATACGGCTATGAGAATTATAATATCGCGTTCAACCGTTATTTCAATCCGCTTATTTATCGGGATGCCGGTTCACAGGTGTGGTTTGATAGGGCGCATAATGTCATTTTTGATATTGCGCTTACTTCTGGCATAGTCGGTCTCCTTGCTTACTTTTTAATGTTTGGCATGGCGCTTCGCGCGGCGTGGCAATGCGCGCGGCGTGAAGAACTCGAATCCTCCGTGACAGGCGTGTTATTTGCAAGCCTCCTTATCGCGCACCTTCTCCAGAATCTTTTTGTGTTTGACATTCTCGCTACCTATATCCCTCTCATGTTGGTATTCGGATTTTTAGATGCAGTGAGCAGCAGGATCCCGTACTCAACGCAAGGCGCGATCGTACCCTCTGGCATGCCGAAATCGGGAGCAGCTCCCGCAGTGGCAACGATTATCGTGTTAATATTTACATGGTACCATTTTAACTATTTGCCTGCGTCAGTGAATCGCGAGGGGCTGGATGCGATGCGTATGAGGATGGAAGGAAGGGGCGCAGAAGCGACTGATAAGTTTAAGAAAGTGATCGGGAGAGACACGTATCAGGCAGGCGAGATTCGGTTAAAGCTTGCCGAACACGCGCTCGATATAAGGGCAGGCACGGGTTCAGTGACTGATGAAATTGCGGCAAATACCTTTAACGATGCGATTGATGAAGTTTTGAAAAATATTGAAGTTTCTCCCAAGGATGCACAGCTTTATTTATACCTCATGAATTTATATTATGCGGGGGGCAAGTATCAGTCAGATCGATTAGGCTTAATAGAGCGCGTAGGCAAGGAAGCGCTTGCGCTTACTCCCACAAGGCCGCAAACGTATTACCTCCTCGGTCAAGGCGCAGCGGGGAGGGGAGAGTATGAAAAAGCGGCGGATTATTTTAAAACTGCAGTTGATTTAAACCCTGCAGTGGTTGAATCGCACTGGAACCTGTCGGTGGCATACCGCCTTGCTAACCGGAAAGACGACGAGCGGAAGGAATATGAGATCCTCGAAGGCATGGGAATGGGCTATGCGCAGAGAGAAAACCTTGCCGACATTGATCTTATGCGCCTTACGCAAGGCTATGCATCCCTTAGCGAATATGCGCGCCTTGCAGGCGTATATGAAGTGTTGGCGAGCCGTTATCCCACCAATGCGGAATATATCGCGAAACTGGCTGCCGCATACAAATCAGCAGGGGATTACCCGCGCGCGCGCGCCATTGCGGCCAAAATGCTTGAGCTTAAACCCGACATGAAAGCTGACGTAGAATCATTTCTCGCGGAAATTGAACAGGCGGAAAAGGGCAGCCAATAGCTTTATGGCGATTTTTATGGTTCATAAAATAAAATTAAAAATAATAGCCTGCTTTTTTGTTTTTACCATTTGCATCGGCATTGATGGGTCAGGCACATCGCAATCAAGTTTAATGCATGACGAGCAGGAGGGGGTCATCCGCATGGCAGCAATTGCGGAAATCACTTCATCCGTCACGCGGACGCAAGCGACGGGTACCGTGGTCCCCAATGATCCTGATTTTTTTAAACAGGAATATTTGCAACGAATCAATGCGCCTGAAGCATGGGCGAGGAGCACGGGCGCAGAGAGCATTATTGCCGCGGTCATTGATTCCGGCATTGACATCGCTCATCCGGATTTGAAGGACAATATTTGGGTTAATTACCGGGAAATACCGGGTAATCACGTTGATGACGACGTCAACGGTTATGTGGACGATGTGAACGGTTGGGATTTTATCACCAACACATCAGATCCTAGCCCGAAGTTTACCGAGCCGTATTCAAAATTAGGAATTAATCACGGCACTATAGTGGCAGGAGTGCTTGCCGCGCGGGGAAACAACAGCATGGGCATCGCAGGCATCGCATGGAAGACGAAAATCATGGCGTTGAGAGTGCTTGATGGCGTCGGTGAAGGGCGCACTGATCAGGTAGCGGCCGCCATCAATTATGCGAGGGCAAACGGCGCACGTATTATCAACTTGAGCTTCGTCGGACATGATTCCAGCGTGACTATGACCCAGGCGATTTCTGATGCATGGAAAGCAGGCATTCTCATAGTCGCCGCGGCCGGTAATGAAGTGAGAGAAGGCATCAATCTTGACGTGACCCCTGCGTACCCCGTATGCCAGTCAGGCACGAATGGGGAGAATTGGGTATTTGGCGTGACCTCAGTCGATTTGGCGGACCGGCGCGCAAATTTTTCAAATTATGGCAGGCGCTGCGTGGACGTGGCAGCACCGGGCATGTCTGTGTATTCTACGGTGGTGTTTAGGCCATCGATCATGGGTTATGATGAACCTTACTCGGGCTGGTGGACAGGCACGTCTGTGGCGGTGCCGCAGGTCTCCGGTCTTGCGGCCCTTATTTGGTCCATAAAACCTACTTTTACTCTGAGTCAGGTTCAGGATATCATAAAAGAACAGGCGCAGGATATTGATAATAATAATCCGGAAATCGGCGGCCTTTTGGGGCGCGGAAGGGTGGATATGTATGCATCGCTTGAAAAAGCGATAGCGACCACCCCTGGGTCTAGAGAGGATTATCCCAAGATTTCATCAGGTCCTGCCCCCTCATTTATCATTGTGGCACAAAAGTCAGTGGAAGCGCCTGAGGTAAAGGTTTATAATAATAAGACAGAGCTTATAAAAAGTTTTTACGCCTACAATAAGGCATCACGCATCGCCGTCAACATTGCGGCCGCTGACCTAGACGGTGACCGTGAGCTTGATGTGGTGACAGGGGTAGGGAAAGGCGGCGCGCCGCAGGTGAATATTTTTTCGCTCCAAGGTGTCCTTAAGTCATCCTTTTATGCGTATAACCCGACCTATCTGCGGGGATTCAGCGTCGCCGCAGGCGATGTGGACGGTGACGGGTATAAGGAAATCGTGACCGCTCCCATGCCCGGCGGCGGGCCGCATATAAGGATTTTTTCTTTTGATGGGAGGCTGAAGAGCCAATTTTTCGCTTTTGAGGAAAGTACGCGGTATGGGACGAGTGTCGCGACTGGCGATATGGATGGCGATGGTGTGGATGAAATTATTGTGGGTTCTGGCCAGGGCAGGTCTGCAGCAGTGCGGGTGTTTACCTGGAAAGGGATTTTGAAGCGAGAACTCATTGTGTTCCCTGAATCTTTCGCGGGAGGTGTTTCTGTAGCCACTATCGATTTAGAAGGTGATAACAAAAAAGAGATTGTCGTGGGCGCGGGACCAGGCGGAGGTCCGCAGGTGAGGATCATCAATCAGGATGGCGGCGTTTTGATGCAATTTTTCGCATTTGCGCGGGCGTTTAAAGGGGGAGTACAGGTCGCAAGCGGCGATGTGAATCAGGACCGCCGTGATGAAATAATTGTAGGCGCAGGGACGGGTGGGGGACCGCAGGTGAGGGTATTTAATTCTTATGGTTCACTCATGACCCAATTTTTTTCTTTTGCGTCTAGTTATCGCGGCGGAGTAAACGTGGCCAGCGGGCAGTGAGGTAATTGAAAATCAAAATGTAAAATTCAAAACTCAAAATTATGGAGTCCCGCATTAGCGGGACGTAATACCATCATTTTGATTTTTGATTTTTGGATTTTAACTTTATTTATATGTCCGTATTTTACGTTTCAGGGAGGCCAAATATTATTGTGACCGGCGCGGCAGGGTTTTTGGGATCGCATCTTGTCGAGATGCTTCTCAAAAGCGCGAACGTGATCGGCATAGATAATTTTATCACCGGAGACGAACGAAATATCGACACCTTCCTTTCTGACCCTCATTTTGAATTTATCCGCCATGATCTGACCGTGCCCATTGATGTGCGGGTATTGCCAGAGCTTAAAAAATTTAAAGCAGCGGTTCAAGGAATCCAGCAGGTCTATCACCTCGCATGCCCGACCTCGCCAAAAGAATATAACCGCATACCGATTGAGACGCTTAATGCCAATGCCTATGCCACTAAAAATATGCTTGACTTGGCACAGCAGCATAAGGCAAGATTCCTGTTCACCTCCTCGAGTGCGGTCTATGGCGAACCGAGCGAAAATGCCCCGGTGCCGGAGAAGTGGTGGGGGTACGTCGACCCTGTCGGGCCTCGTTCGGCGTATAATGAGGGAAAGCGTTTTGCCGAAGCGATCTGCGCCAATTACCGGAATACCTACAGCATGGAGGTGGTAATTGTGAGGATTTTCAATACGTTCGGGCCGCGGATGAAGCTCAATGACGGCCGTTTAATTCCTGATCTTATACGGGCGGCATTCAGGAACGAGCCGTTGGTGATCAATGGAGATAAAAATGCGATTTCGACATTTTGTTATGTCACCGACATGATCGATGGCATATTGAAAGCGATGGAGGCGAATATGAATCAGCCGGTGAATCTGGGAAGCGATGACCCAAAACCGATCCGTGAAGTCGCAGAGATGATAGTGCGCCTTGCGAAGTCTACATCTATCATTGAATATCAACCGCACTTGCCCTATACCTCCCGCCAGCTTACCCCTGATATTGGGGTTGCGCGCAATGAATTAAGCTGGTGGCCCATGGTGGCGCTGGAGGAGGGATTGAGCCAAACAGTCGAATATATGCGCTCCATGACGCATGTGTATGATATTGAAAGAGAGTAGAAGGAAAATATAAATCGAAGTTCTAAATCCGAAACCCTAAACCCTAAACACCCCATCGACTCGGCTCAGGGTGACAAAGCGGTTGTCATGGTGAGCCGAGTCGAACCATGTTTAGAGTTTAGAGCTTAGAATTTAGAGTTTATTCAATATGCAAAAGTCAAAACATTATATCTTTACTTCAGAATCAGTAACCGAGGGGCATCCGGACAAAGTCTGCGACCAGGTGTCTGACGCCGTGCTCGACGCGATTTATAAAAATGATCCCTATGCGCGCGTGGCGTGCGAATGTTTGACTACGACCGGGCTGTTGGTGGTCGCGGGAGAAATCACGACGACCACGTATGTAGATGTCCCCGGCATCGCGCGCAAAGTTATCCGTGATATCGGCTACAACGATCCTGCCTACGGATTCGATGCTGATTCTTGCGGCGTGATTACCTCCATACATGAGCAAAGCCCAGATATCGCGCAAGGCGTGGTGGACGGCGAAGGGAAAAAAGGAGAAGGCGCCAGGGAAGTGAAAGGCGCCGGCGACCAAGGGTTGATGTTTGGATATGCCATCAGGGAAACAAAAGAGCTTATGCCCCTTCCTATCATGCTCGCGCACAAGCTCGCGCGCCGCTTGGCGCAGGTGAGGAAGGAAGGAGTGCTTCCCTATTTGCGGCCTGACGGCAAGACAGAGGTGGCGGTTGAATATGTCAATGGTAAAGCAGTGCGACTTGCCTCGGTTGTCATTGCGGCGCAGCACAATCCCGAGGTGGATGAGTTTACCGTGCAGAATGATGTGGTGCAGAAAGTCATTAAGCCTGTATGCGGGAAATTGTTTGACCGAAAAACGCAAGTATTTGTAAATGCCACGGGAAAATTCGTGATTGGAGGCCCTGCGGGCGATACCGGTCTCACCGGAAGAAAAATCATCGTGGACACCTACGGCGGGCACGGGGCGCACGGCGGCGGTTGCTTCTCGGGCAAAGACCCTTCCAAGGTGGATCGCTCCGCTTCCTATATGGCGCGTTACGTTGCCAAGAATATCGTAGCCGCACGGCTCGCGGACCGCTGTGAAGTGCAGTTGGCCTATGTGATAGGGGTAAAAGACCCGGTGAGCATACTCGTGGATACCAAAGGAACAGGAAAAGTGCCTGATGAGAAACTCGCAATGGCAGTGCGCGAAGTGTTTCCCTTGGATCCCGCGGGGATTATCAAGCATCTCAAACTTCGCCGTCCCATATACCTCAAAACCGCTGCCTACGGCCACTTCGGCCGCTTGGAACCTACGTTTACATGGGAAAAGACGGATAAGGTTAATCAATTAAAGAAGAGGTTAAAATAGATTTATGTCTAAGCAAGAGATTCCAGACGGCGGAACTTACGAGGAAGACATAGAAAAAAAAGAGCTGGAAAAACCAGTGATTCACTTTGTTTGTCAGCAAGGTAGTTCATCAGGTGAACTATGTAGAAAAGTGGAAGATAATATGGAAAGAAATATGGCAGAATTGAAGAAATTAATAAAGTTTAAGGTAGATCCATCTGACGAAATAGGTTTATACCCCACATTACAATATGTTATGAAATTATTAGACTCAAATCCAAATGACATTGTTGTTTTTTCCATAGGTAATATTTATGATGTTTTAAAAAAGGTAGAATCGTATAAATCCGATAAAGTCTGGTTGTCAAGTGTTGAAGAAATGGAGATTATTATTGAAAGGCTTCGTGCCGAATTGGCAAAAGAGCATAGCAGGCTTCTAAGTCTTCCAAAGTTTTATCCTATACTAACAGGAGCAGAAGAAGAAGAAGAAAAAGAGATACAATTATTGGCGGAGAAGATAGTAAATTTAGCTGAATTTTTAGCATCACAAAAAGTGCAGATACTGAAGGAAGAGGGGGATACACTCAAGATCAAAGAATAAAATTTAAAATTTATGGAAATAATTGTCACCGGCGGAGCGGGGTTTATCGGATCGCATGTTGTGGATGCGCTGATTGGGCGTGGATTTCAGGTAACGGTGATTGATAATCTTATTACTGGCAAGCGGGCAAACGTGCACAAAATAGCTAAGCTGATTAGGTTGGATGTCAGAAACCCTAAACTTAATAATTTATTTAAAACAATAAAACCTGTATACGTTTTTCATCTTGCAGCGCAAATGGACGTGAAAAAATCATTGAGAGAGCCGCTTTTTGACGCGAGTGTGAACATATTAGGATCGCTCAACGTGATTAAATCAGCTGCTGATGTTGGGGTGAAAAAATTTATCTTTACCTCAACTGGCGGCGCAGTCTACGGCGACACATCAATTATTCCCACACCCGAAACAGTACCCGAGGCGCCCATTTCACCATATGGGGTGGCAAAGCTCGCGGTAGATAAATACCTCCATCAATTTTGGCACGTTGCAGGCATGCCCTATGTGAGCTTGAGATTTGGCAACGTGTATGGACCGCGCCAGCGTGCTGACGGCGAGGCGGGCGTGGTGGCAATCTTTGCAGGAAGGCTCGTACGCGGATTGCCCTGCGCGATAAATGGGAGCGGTAAACAAACGCGCGATTTCGTATATGTGGGCGATGTAGTAGATGCGGCTATGAAGGCAATGTATAAACCTTTTGTGGGCACGGTCAACATTGCAACAGGGAAGGAATCATCGGTAAATACGGTATATATGTTGTTGGCGAAAAACATACAGACGCGTTTGAAGGCCACACATAATCCTGCGATTCAGGGGGAGCAAATGCGCAGCGTGCTAGATTGGAAAAAAGCGAAAAAAGTGCTAGGATGGAAGCCGAAGGTGAATTTAGAGGAAGGATTGAGGAGAACTATTGCATGGCATTGTCATAATGCAAAAATCAAAAATCAAAAATCAAAATGATAGATCAAAATTTATAAATTTTGTATTCTCATTTTGCATTTTGAGATTTACATTTTGATTTATGACTGTGGTAGTTGTAATTCCCGCTTTTAACGAATCTCGGACCATTGCCGAAGTTATCCATGGCTGTTTGCAGCACGCGAGTGAGGTCATGGTCATAAATGACGGTTCGTGCGATGATACTGCGCTGCGCGCGCGTCAGGCAGGCGCTGCTGTTTTTGAGCATATGGTGAACAGGGGATATGGCGCGGCATTGCAAACCGGCATACAGGCGGCGCTTATGCGCGGTGCGGACATCATCGTGACCATTGATGCGGACGGCCAGCATGAGCCGGAAGAGATCATAAAGGTTATTGAGCCGCTCCAAAAAGGCGAAGCTGATATCGTGATAGGCGACAGGTTCGGTACGCAGTCAAAGCGCGAAGGAATGAGTTTATTAAGAAAAGCCTACATTACCGCGGGGAACCTCCTCACATGGATCCTCTACGGCGTATGGCTCTCTGATACCCAGTCGGGATTCCGCGCTTATACGCGCAATGCGTTAAGAAATTTGCAGACTCATGCACAGGGTATGGAATTTTCTTCTGAAATCATTGGAGAAGCGGCTAGACTGGGTTTGAGAATTGCGACTATCCCCATCACAGTGCGCTATACTGACTATTCGATAGGAAAGGGGCAGAATATATCTACAGGTATTGGGACTGCATTTCGGCTGTTCTTAAGAAGAATTTTGAGATAATATAAAGCGTCGAGGTATAAGAAACAAGATACAAGAAACAAACATCAAGCTACAAGATACAATAACCAATATTGGTGTTTGTGAGTTGGTTATTGGTGATTATTTGATGATTGTTTCTTGGTAATTGATTATTTACATATGGTTTTCCAGATCATCGCGTGCGCGTTAATCATATTGATTGTGGGGCGGATCGCATGGCAATTCCGCCGAGGCACGATCAGCGGGAAAGAATTTTTCTTTTGGTCGTTTTTTTGGGTGCTTGCCGCGGCGGCCATACTCGTGCCCAACGCCTTAACCATGATCGCGAATATATTAGGCATCGGGCGGGGGACTGACCTCGCATTTTACGGCTCATTCGTCATCGTCGCCTATGTGCTCTTCAGAATTGTGGTACGGATGGATAAGATGGAAAGGGATATCACAAAAGTAGTGAGACATTTGGCGCTTGATGATACGCATCAGGTATCACGTATTAAGTATCAGGGGACTGACCGCGATACGCTTGAGAATCGTGATACGTAATACCTAATACCTAATACTTACTATTATCACCATGCCCCGCGTCGCCGTGATCATAGTCACCTATAATAGCGCCCGGTTCCTCCCGGAACTTTTCGTAAGCCTTAAGGCCATGCAGCATCCCGCCGGCGGGGTGCAGTTTATTTTTGTGGACAATGCTTCTGCCGATCACAGTCCAGAATTGGTACGCGAGGCAATGCCGGATGCGGCATTGGTTCGTGAAAAAGAAAATAGAGGATTTTCTGCAGGTGTGAATGCAGGCTTGAGGCACCCGTTGGCGCAAGGCGTGGAATTTATCGCGCTTCTCAATCCTGACACGGTGGTGCATCCGGATTGGCTCACGGCCCTCGTGAACGCGTTGGAAGGACAGCGTAAGGCTGTCTCTGCTCAATCTCTTATTCTTTACGCGCAGGATCGCGAGAAGGTAAATTCAGCGGGAAATAGTATCCACTTTTTAGGGTTTGGTTTTAGTCAAGCTAACGGGCAGTCCCGATCTGTCATTCTGAACGAAGTCCCGATACCATCGGGACGGAATGAGGAATCGCCCACGAATGTGGGCTCGCATACGCGAGAGATCCTTCGTCCCGATGCGCTTGGGACTCAGGATGACGTTAAACTCAGCACACATTTCATCACCTACGCGAGCGGGGCTGCAGTGCTGTACCGACACAATGCGTTGAAGGAAATTGGTTTATTCGACGAAAACCTTTTTATGTACCATGATGATCTTGACGTGGGGTGGAAATTTTTGTTACGCGGATACCAGAATATTTTAGTACCCTCCTCGATAGTTTATCATCATTACGAATTTTCACGCAGCATCCGGAAATATTACTGGATAGAGCGCAATAGGCTCTTGCTCCTGCTTACGCATTATAAATTCAGCACCCTGTTATTAATTTTACCCGCATTAATTATTCTTGAATTCGGGTTGATGTTTTTCGCGCTCTACCGCGGTTTTTTTGGCGCGCGACTGCGTGCGTACGTATGGATATTTGTTCATGTGCCTTTAATTATGAAAAAACATAAATACGTGCAGAATATAAGAACACAGCCTGATAAGGCCGTACTTGGATCATTTACCGGTGTCATTACTGACCAAGAGATAAGCAATCCTCTTGTGGAATATGTTATGAATCCGGTGTTTGCATTATATCTTGCCTTTCTCCGTTATGTTATACGATGGTAGGGGCAGAAAATTTTCTGCCCCTACAAGTGAATTTATGCCATACCGAATCGCGCATATCACCCCCGTGTACCCGCCTTATGCAGGCGGTATTGGGGTTGTGGCGAAAAATATGGCGGGAGGGTTGGCAGGAAGAAGATGGCAAGTGGAAACGTTTACGCCCACGTTGGATAACTCCACCCAACCTCCTCTTAAGTTAAGAGGAGGGGAAGGAGGAGTTATGGATAATAAAATAACGTATCTCAAACCATGGTTGCATGTGGGCAATGCGGCGCTCGTGCCGCAATTAAGGAAATTAGAAGGATACGATATCATTCATCTGCATTATCCTTTTTTCGGCGGGGCTGAATTTGTTCTTCTGGGTATAATTTTTCAACGATTTAATTCCGCGTTTTTCAGCGATAAGGCCACGCGTGACGTTCCGCGTAAGTCAGCGTTCATTTTACAATACCATCATGACGCAGACGCTAAAGGTTTGAAGGGGATGATGTTTAAACTTTATGACAGGATTGTGCTCCCGCGTTTGATCACGCGCGCCGACAGGGTGATCGTATCAGCGATGGATTATGCGCAACATTCACGCATTGCGAAATACATAAGCGATAAGTTTGTCGAAATACCGTTTGGGGTTGATGCGAAACGATTTGAACCGTTAGGTAGTCATTCTGAACGTAGTGAAGAATCTCCCGTGCATACGGGCACACCGCTGGCATTCGCCAGAGATCCTTCCCCCGACTCGCGGGGTCAGGATGACAAATCCGTTATTGTTCTCTTCGTCGGTTCCCTCGACCGCGCGCATTGGTTTAAAGGGTTAGAGGTATTACTTCACGCGTTCGCCATACTGAAACAAGAAAATGAACAAAATCGTTTAAAATCTACTCATTTAAACCCTACCCTAAATACCACGAGCCAACTTCGCCATAGTAGCCAAAGGCTACGTCGGCTGAATCGTGGTAATCCTGCCTGCGCAGGCAGGAGGGAGGGATTGAATTTGAAATGTTTGGTTATAGGCGAAGGTAATCTTAAAGAGAAATATAAAAAAATGGCACAAGATTTAGGGATTCAAGACCAAGTGCAGTTTTTTGGCAACGTGTCTCAAACGCAATTGCCTGATTATTACCGCAACGCGGACCTTTTTGTGTTTCCTTCGGTATCGCGCGCGGAAGCATTCGGATTGGTGGCGCTTGAAGCAATGGCGTCAGGTTTGCCCGTCATCGTAAGCGATCTGCCGGGAGTGCGGACGCTGGTGGAAGAGGGGATAAACGGATTTAAGGTGCCTGTGAATGATCCACGTGCGTTGGCGCGACGCATTCAGGATCTGATTGAAGATAAGTCACTACGCGGCAGTATGGGACAAAAAAGCAGAGAAAAGGTTTTAGAGGGTTATACATGGGATAAGGCTATTGACAAGATAGAGAGAGTGTACTTAGATATGTTGGTAAATAAACCATGAAATAGCATTTTCACAAAATTTGAGAGGAGGTGAGGAAGTTGAAAAAGTTCCCACTTTTTCTAATATTTCTGTTGTTGCTAGGTGGTTGCAAGGAGGAGGAGAAGAAAGAAAAGCAGCAAGATCAGCAACAACAGCAAGAGAAGGAGCAGGAATATACGGGGAAAGAATTAGATGTGTAGCTCCTTCTTTTAAAAATGCGGCAGGGGTAATTGACTTGCCGCGGCTTTCTTAGATGAGAATGCATTTATCCTTTAAGAAAGCTTAGGAACTTTGAAGTAGTGAGAGCTTCATGATGCAATTCAGGGGCTCTTTTATTTATGCACATTGTTGGATTATGAAGAGTGTTATAAGGTGAAGTAATAAACCAATGTAGTTGATATCGAACCTTTACAATGGAGGTCATTATGTCCCCGAGAGAGAAGATTGTTGTGAGGGGGATCGTAACATTAGTTTTATTAGTTGGGGGTGGTTGGTGTTTGGTATGTGATTACCTCATGCATAAGTATGAGGAGTCACAAATTGGTACAACGTCGACATGGGTGGGGTCGACTGGTACCGTTAATTCACTAGATCTTCCTGAATTAGATAATTTCCAAGCACAGGAGGATCTCGAGATGTTCATCCAGCGTCATGAGCTGGCGGACATCCTCCACCGACGGGAATGCTACAGGGTGGCGTTCCCTCATGGAGAGCGACCGGATAGTACAGTCGAGTGGCGTGGGCACAGGTCCGATCGTGGCCTTTTCCTTCTTGGGCCACCAACGGGGAGGACCGAACTCTATGAGGAGGGCGGTGAGTGTTATTATATTTTCACCGTTACCTCATTTGCTTCACAACGTTACTTCCTCCCGGGAATAACGATATTCAACGGGTCGCTCTGGCCCGGAGATTACCTTTTCGTTTTTTAAATCCCGCCGATTTTTTAAAGGAGGAAAACCATTTTCCTCCTTCTGCCCTAGGAGATAAGTTAATTTGTCTTTTAAGGCGGGATTTAGAGAGATGGAGAAGGTTATGGTATACCGTCCTCGCGCATACGAGCCCACATTCGTGGGAGATTCTTCACTACGTTCAGAATGACGATAGGAAGGGTATAAGGGTGTTTTTATAGAAGAGAGTGTAGTAAGACACTCTTTTTTGATATACAATGATAATGTTATGCCCCGTAATACAACATCCAAGAGGGAGGCATAAATTTGAAAAATAGAGAATGGATTTACTAGGGGAGTCTCGGCGAGTGCATTAAGTGGTTCTTTCCTCGCCTCCCTCATCGATCGCCATACTAATGCCAAGTTTTTTGCGTAACATTTCATCTTAATCTCATTTATCCATCATAATCATTTTACGCCGTTTGTGTGGCGTTGGATGTTGATATACGGGGTATGAAAGTATTACTTATTAATCATCTTTATCCCGAAGGCGGGGGCGCAGAAGCGGCGGCGAGAGGATTGGTGCAATTCCTTAAAGTACAAGGGCATGAGGTCGCGGCGCTTACCTTAGGTGATGATACAGCAAAGGGTGGAATGAGCGGACGTGATGAAGGTGGCGTTCAAATATATTCTTATAAAACTTTAAGCCGCCGTTTTTCAGAGAAACTGATCGTTTGCTTATTCTACGATCGCCCGCCTGCCGCCGCCTTTCATGAGGCTACTATATGTAATGATTTATCTAAAACAAAGCGTGTTAATAGAAGAACTAATAATAGGCTATGGCGGGCAGGTAGTATATGCAAACGAGTATTTTTCAGAGCAGGGGCATTTTTGTGCGACTGGATTAATTTGAACGGCCCCTTAAAGGCTTTGCGATTAATACAGAAATTAAAACCAGATGTGGTGCATACGCACAATCTGCGCGGGATGGGGATGCTCCTGCCTCTTTTTATCCGATTTGGCAAAGGTAATGCGCGGTGGATCCATACGCTCCATGATATCCAATTAGTTTATCCCAGCGGCGTGGTGAGGAATTCGAAGTCTGCGCAGATATATGAAATTATCAGAAAGATATATGAGCAACAGCAGAGGTTGGTTTGGGGTTCGCCGAATGTGGTGGCGTCGCCATCTGATTTTTTAAAAAAGTTTTACGCGGAAAGAGGATTTTTTAGGAAATCGAAATTTGAGGTAATTCCTAATGTGATAATGGGTGCGGCGCAAGGAGATGAAGAGATGGGGGAGGGGAAGAATTCTATTTCGTTCATTGGCGCGTTGGAGGAGAGTAAAGGAATACAGATTCTCCTTGAGGCTGCGCAAAGGGTGGGACAGGAATTTCAGCAACGCGCGTTTACCTTAGATATCGTTGGCGACGGGTCATTGAGGAACAAATTGGCAGCACAATATGCGCGATTCCCGTGGATTCGGTTTCGCGGTGCGTTAAAAGACAAATCATTAAAGGATATTTTTGCACGCGCTTTGGTCACCGTTATTCCCTCACTGACGCTGGAAAATGCGCCTATGGCAATCCTTGAGAGTTTTCATTTTGGCGTACCGGTTATCGCGAGCCGCATCGGCGGTATTCCCGAATATGTGAAAGAAGGGGAGACGGGTTGGCTGTTTAACCTTGGGTCTGTTGATGAGTTAGCTGCATTGTTAAGAAAAATTATTAATGAAGGAGTTTCCGAAGAGATTTCCCGAAATTGCCAGCGCGTGTCGGTTGATTTGGGCGTACAGGCATATGCCGGCCATGCTGCGCTCTATAATTCGTCATAATGCGTATTTGGGAAGGTATCTCATACGTACGCGCTCACTGTCCATCAACACCCCCACCACACCTCCCCCTTTATATCATCAAGATATGGCGAAGCCATAGGGGGAGGACAAGGCGTGTGGTCTCCCCCTTAGGCGCCGTAAAAAAATAACATATCCCGCCATCTACGCCGTACGTCAACAAAATAAGGACAAACCTATGGGACAAGTGAAATGTTATTTTTTTAAGCGCCCTTATCAAGGGGGAGATCAAGAGGGGGGTTTAAACCGCGAGGATGGCGATGCCCCCAGTGAGCGCGTACATCTCATACCTCTTGACAAGGGGTATAATGCTCAATATACTGCAATTAGCACTCTAACCATGCGAGTGCTAATCCCTTAAAGAGTATAATATGCATAAGTATTTTGTTATTTGACGGGTATGGACGAACGGCAAGGCACACTTCTCTCGCATTTAATAGAAGAATATGTGGAGACCATCGAACCGGTGGGATCCAAACTGCTTGCAGAAAAATATGAGATGTCGGTAAGCCCCGCGACTATCCGCAATGACATGGCCGTGCTTGAAGAGGAAGGGTATCTCTCCCAGCCGCATATTTCTGCGGGAAGAGTGCCCACAGAACGGGCGTATCGCTATTGGATCACGCATGGGGAGGCTAAACCGGTTGAGAGAAAAGAACGGTCAATGTACGAGCGGGTATGGCATGAGGATGGCGAAGCCGCAAGCTTCAAAGCAATCGCGCGTGCCCTGTCAGAGGTATCAGAGAATGCCGTAGTGGTCGCGTTTAGCCCCGAAGATTTTTATTATACTGGTTTGAGCGCACTTTTTGCACAGCCGGAATTTGAAGAGCAAGGATATGCGGTGTCGCTTGCGAAAGTCATTGACCATTTGGACCAGATTTTAGGCAGGCTCGTGAAGGAGATGAGCGAACATCAGACGCTTTTGGGGAGCGATAATCCATTTGGCGATGCGTGCGGATTTGTCGGCACGTCATATTCGAGGAAGGCGAAACAGAAAGGATGTATCGGCATCTTAGGCCCTCTGCGCATGCATTATCCCAGAAATATTGCGCGGATTAGGCTGATATCGGAATTGATCAACAGTTAGTATTTTGTATAGTGCATTGCTATTCAGATTCCGATTTTCAACGTCATTCCCGCCCCGTATCGCGGTACGGGGCAAGCTCCGGCGGGAATCCAGACGCCGTCCTCGACCGAGATCGGGGAAAATCAAAAGAAAACACCGATTTTTTGTTTGTTTTTTGTCTGGATTCCAGATCAGGTCTGGAATGACATTATCGGAATTAGGTTAACAATTTAGTATAATAAAAATTATGGATGATGCACCATCTCAAAACGCAACACCACAGGCAGCTGCACAGCCGGACTCGGGCCACTCGCCATCGGACATCATTACCATGAGCAATGAAGAATATGAAAAATTAAAAACGCAGGCCGTCGAATACCTTGACGGATGGAAACGCGCGAAAGCCGATTATATAAATTTTAAAAAAGAAACAGAGGAGCGCCAGAGTGAATTTATAAAATTTTCCGCCCAAGCCGCACTCATGGGGTTTATCCCCCTCTATGACCATTTGAAGGGCGCATTTGCGCATCTGCCGCCGGAACGGAATAAGGATCCATGGATTGACGGAGTGCTCAAGATTAAGCAGGAATTTGCTTCATATTTGCGCGATGCGGGCATAGAAGAAATTCTTACCATAGGTAAACCATTTGATCCGACTAAACATGAATCAGTAGGCATTGAGATTGAAAAAGAGGCGCCTGTCCATACGGTGGTCAAAGAAATAAAAGGAGGTTATACCCTGTATGGGAAAGTGATTATTCCCGCGCAAGTGGTCATCAGCGAACAAGTACCGTTACCATAAAGTTTTTATATAATCCTCTCCTGCAAATACCCAGTACACACTGCTTGTATGAAATGTGCCTCTCGTAAGAATTAAATGGTAACGGCACAAGGAGAGCGATCAGGCACTGCAACAACAAAGGCCGAAACAAATGAAAAATCCCAAACCTGAAATCCCAATATAAATTGGAATTTAAGATTTATTTGGAATTTGTCCCGCACCTTGAATCTTTTTTTCTAAGGTAAGCGGGATCCCGCCGGAGCGGGAGATATTAAGATTTGGAATTTAATAAGGTATTTTTTCCAATTCAGTTTATTATTGAATAATCTCTCTGGCGTGCACCAGTGAGAATTAAAGGAGGCAGTATGACTCTTATTCCATGGCGTCCCATGGTCGAACCCTTCGACGATATGACGAGGTTTTTCGACGATATGTGGCCTACGGGGACTTTTCGGTCCTTGGCAGGCATGGTTCCCGCGATCGATGTCTACGAGGATGTGGACAATGTGTATGTGGAGACACCGCTTCCCGGCGTGGATCCGGAAAAGGTTACGGTATCGGTAGAAAATGACGTCCTTACCATTGAAGGGAAATCTCAGCGCAAGACAGAGGTGGAGGATAAAAAGTTCTATCGTAAAGAGGTGAGCTATGGCAGTTTCCACCGTGCAGTGGCGCTTCCGTCCGCAGTAAAGGGCGAAGAGGCAAAAGCAACCTATGAGAAAGGCGTGCTGAAAGTTGCGATTCCGAAAGAAGAGCGCGCGAAACCGAAGACGGTCAAGGTGGAGGTGAAGTAATAGTGAGGGGTTGGAAGAGTAGAGAAGTTAGAATCTAGAAGCTGGAATTTAGGATTTGAAATTTAATTTTCCTCGATTTCGATTTTGGCGTGCACTCTCGTGATATCCGCGGGAGTGACGGGAGGATCGAAAGAACATTTTATCAGTGATCAGGCGTATGACACCAAAAGAAAACAATAAAAATGAAGCATTGATGCTTTTACGGGAATGCCCTTCATGCCGTTCGCGGTATACCCACACATCGGTACAGGTGCTTTCTGCCAATGAGAAAGGGTCGCTGGTATCGTTTACCTGCGGTGAGTGCCGACTTGATGTCTTGGTAGCGGTATCGCCGATGCCTTTCGGGCTGGTGGGCACTGGGATGCCGACTGACTGCGCGACCGACGAAGTGATGAGATTTATGGATTCAAACGAAATTACCGAAGATGATGTGATAGAGGCGCATACGTTGCTTGAAAATCCGAAATCCTAAATCCGAAATCCTAAACAAGCTCAAAACACAAAATTCGAAATATTCCTATCCCTTAATATTTCGATGATTTGAATCTCGAATTTTGGATTTGTTTAGGGTTTAGAGTTTAGAATTTAGTATTTATATATTTGAGTATGTCAAAAATTATAGGCATAGACCTCGGTACTACCAATTCAGCGGTTGCCGTCATTGAAGGCGGCAGCCCAAAAATATTAGAAAACAGCGAAGGCGCGCGCACCACGCCCTCCGTTGTGGCCGTCAATAAGAACGGCGAGCGGTTCGTGGGGATGACGGCGAAACGCCAGGCAGTCACCAATCCCCAAAATACCATTTACTCGGTAAAGCGCCTTATCGGGCGCAGATACGATGACCCCGAAGTGCAGCGTTCGCAAAAAACCCTGCCTTACAGAATCGTGAAGTCGGGTGAAGGCGTGAAAGTGGCCATGGCAGAGAAGGAATATTCCCCACAGGAGATTTCCGCAATGATTTTGCAGAAGATCAAGGCGGACGTGGAGGCAAGACTGGGCGAAAAGGTGACGGAGGCGGTGATCACCTGCCCGGCGTATTTTGACGATTCGCAGCGTAAAGCAACGAAAGAAGCAGGCGAGATCGCGGGATTTACCGTGAAAAGGGTGCTCAATGAACCTACGGCTGCGGCGCTGGCGTATGGATTCCAGAAGAAGAAGGATGAAAAGATCGCCGTGTATGATTTGGGCGGCGGCACCTATGACATTTCCATTCTAGAAGTATCCAGCGATACCGTGGAGGTAAAGGCCACCAACGGGGACACGCACCTTGGAGGGGATGATTTTGACCAAAGGGTCATTGATTGGATTATTGCAGAATTCAAGAAGGATCAAGGCATCGACCTTTCGAAAGACACGCTCTCGCTCCAGCGCATCAAAGAGGCCGCGGAAAAGGCGAAGATCGAGCTGTCCACGGCCATGGAAACGGAAATTAACCAGCCGTTTATCACCTCTGGCGCTGACGGCCCAAAGCATCTGCTCTTGAAGCTGACCCGGGCGAAATATGAGGATCTGGTGGGCGATCTGATTGAAAAAACCAAAGAGCCGATGAAGAAAGCATTGAGCGACGCAAAGCTCACCGTGAAGGACATTGATGAAATTGTCATGGTGGGAGGAATGACGAGAATGCCCAAAGTATTAGCGATGGTGGAAGAGTTTTTCGGGAAGAAGCCGCATATTGGCGTAAACCCCGATGAGGTCGTGGCGGCAGGCGCGGCGGTTCAAGCAGGCATCATGCAGGGTGAGGTGAAAGACGTATTACTGCTTGATGTGACTCCTCTTACGCTCGGCATTGAAACGCTGGGCAGCGTGGCCACGCCTATCATTCAGAGGAATACCACCGTCCCGACGAAAAAATCACAGGTCTTTTCGACCGCCGCTGACGGGCAAACCTCCGTGGAGGTGCACGTGGTGCAGGGAGAGCGCCCCTTAGCGCACGATAATAAGAGTTTGGGGAAATTCATTCTTGACGGCATTCCTCCCTCGCCGCGCGGGATCCCGCAGGTTGAGGTTACCTTTGACATTGACGCGAACGGCATACTCCATGTCACCGCAAAAGATCGCGCCACGGGCAAAGAGCAGAAAATCACCATCACCGCGTCCACCGGCCTTTCCAAAGATGAGATTGAGCGGATGAAAAAAGAAGCGGAAGCGCATGCCGTTGACGACGCGAAAAAGAAAGAGCAGATCGAATTAAAGAATACTGCCGACAGCATGGTCTATACCACCGAAAAGACCTTGCGCGATGCGGGCGACAAGGTATCGGCAGAGGTGAAGAAGGGGATCGAGGAGAAGGTGGAGGCGCTCAAAAAGGTGAAAGACGGCGACGACACCGATGCGATAAAGAAGGCAACCGATGCTCTCTCTCAGGAAATCCAAAAGGTAGGCGAACAGCTTTATAAAGCCGCCGCGGAAGCGAAAGGAAATACGGAGGGAGAGGTGAAGGCAGAAGATAAACAGGAGGATAAAAAAACTGTAGATGCGGAGTACAAGGATGTGAAGGATGATAAATAATGACGTATCCCGTATTATGTATTACGTTATGTCGTGATATCTATATACGTAATACCTAATACCTAATACCTAATACTTCAACCACTATGATTGATAATAAATCGGGACAAACACAGATTCAAATTCGTGCGTCAGACGAGGTGTTGCGAGGCTTGTACGCCAACGCGATGCAGGTGGTGCATACTAAAGAAGAGTTCATAATTGATTTTCTTAATCTCTATCCGCACCAAGGGCTTGGAGTAGTGAATGCGCGGGTGTTGACCTCGCCGGGGCATGCGAAAAGGATTGTGGCCGCGCTCGCGGACAATATTAAGAAATATGAAGCGCAATTCGGCGCGATAGAGGCGGCGCAAGAGCCTGCGGAGGGCAAGGAGATGGGATTTAAGGCATAACTTCGTTCGTCCTGGACAATTTTCTCGGCGGCGCGATCTAGCAGCTTGATGCGCCAGACCGCCTCGTAAATTGCCAGGACTCACTTTTAGGGAGGATATATAGATCTCACACTATGACATGGCACTGCGCTTAAGGCAGACCGCGATTCTTGTTGCGGAACTCGTCCCGCTATGCGGGACTCAAACAGTCCTCACGGCGAACACTGTCTCCCCGCCAAAATAAGGCGGGGAGAGTAGTTGGTGGAGGTACGATTCACAAGATTTTTAAGTGAAGTATTATATGGCAAAAGATTACTATAGTATTTTGGGTGTTTCTAAGAATGCCAGTCAAGAGGAGATCAAGAAGGCATTCCGCAAGCTCGCGCACCAGCATCATCCAGACAAGGGCGGCGGCAATGAAGAAAAGTTTAAAGAAATAAATGAGGCATATCAGGTGCTCTCTGACACACAGAAGAGAGAGCAGTATGACCAGTTTGGCACGACGTTTGAAGGAGGGACGGGGGGCGGTGCACAATGGCAGGATTTTGCGCAAGGAGGGCCTTTTGGAGGGTTCCGCACGAACGTGGATTTTAATGATATCGGCGACCTGTTCGGCGATATGTTCGGTTTCGGGTCTGGGGGGCGGGGAAAGCGGGGACGCAAGCGCAAGGAAGGAAGGGACTTGGAAATCGATACCACCATAGAATTCATAGATGCGGTGCGCGGAGTGACGAAGCGCATCACGCTTGAGAAATTGCAGGAATGCGAGTCGTGCCGCGGATCAGGGAGCGAGGGAAAGGGCGGAGTGAAAACCTGCAGCACATGCGACGGCGCAGGCGTGGTGGAGCAAGCCCAGCGTACCTTTTTTGGCACGTTCACTTCGCAATCAGTGTGCCCCGCGTGCCATGGCGAAGGAAGCGTCATAGAAAAGCCATGCGGCAAGTGCCGCGGTGAAGGCCGTGTGCTCAAAGAACATGCATTTGAAATAACCATTCCGCCGGGCGTGGCAGAAGGCACCACCCTGCGCATGGAAGGGAAAGGAGAGGCAGGCGTGCGGGGTGCCTCGGCGGGGAACCTTTTTATCACGGTGCATATAAAACCTGACAGCCGCTTCCGGCGGGAACATGACGATATCCACAGCGACGCGAGCATCACTTTGCCGCAGGCAGCGCTTGGCGATTCGATGAGAGTGCCTACCGTGGATGGGCTGGTGGAAGTGAAAATCCCTTCAGGCACGCAGTCAGCCACGGTGATACGCTTGAAAGGCAAAGGCATACCGCACCTTGAATCCGCGGGAAGGGGAGACCATTTATTGCATGTCACGGTTGCGGTACCCACGCGTTTAAACAGGAAACAGAAAGAGCTTTATGAGGCGCTTGCGAGGGAAGAGGAGTAATACCTCGTAACTTAATGTCAAAATCCAAATGTCAAATAAATGTCCAATATTCAATTCCCAATGACCAATTTTCGGATTTGAGGGTTTGGATTTTATTGGAAATTTGAAATTGGGATTTGGGATTTAACGACACAGAGGAGACCATAATGATTTTGTACCTGTTATATTTTATGGTATAATAATTATCGTGGACACTTTTATATCGTCACTTACCCAAGCGATACGCCAGATTGATTTAACCACGCCGTCGTGGGACGTGTTTGTACTCCTTTTTTTCCTCATAGGAGTTTTTTTGTATGGGATTGCGTTGGGGAGGAATAAGGTCATAATCATTTTGCTTTCCTTGTATTTTTCCTTGGCGATTTTCGAAGTGTCTTCATTTGTGCGGACTCTAGGCACTACGTTTTTCCATGATAATCCTTTTGGCGCGCTCTTCACCTTTTTTATCCTCTTTCTCCTTACGTTCCTCGTGGTCGGCCAGTCGGGCGCGGGCAGGTCGCTTGCAAACGATGCGGTGGGGTCATTCTGGCAGACGATTATTTTTTCAATACTCCAAGTGGGGCTTACCATTTCCATCGCGCTGCTTCTTTTGCCTGCTTCGCTGCAGCTCAGATTCTCTCCTACGATCCTTAATGTTTTTATAAACCCTGTAGGGCAATTTTTATGGCTCTCACTTCCCATTGTGTGTCTGATTCTCACAAGAACCAAGAGCAGTGCATTGAAGGTGTAAATTACTATTATAATAAATCTCCCCTCGTATGAGGGGAGATTAGTATTTGTAATGAATGGTTACTTTCTTTTTATAACTTGTCCTTCAGGAGTATCCTCGATGATATAGCCTTTTGCAGTAAGAGTCTTCCTTAAAACGTCGGCATCGGCGAATTTTTTTTGTTGCCTTAAAAGTTCGCGTTGTGCCACCAGCTCTCTTATATCCTCTGGCAAATCCTTAAGGTCTATTCTCGCGCTTACTGCGTGTGCCAAGTCTAGTCCGAGTATAGCATCAAATTTAAGCAGGCTCGCTTTTTTCGCGGCAGCTGGATAGTCAGATTTTATAAGATCCCATACTACCGAAAGCGCTTGAGGGAGGTTCAAATCGTCATTTATCGCGTCCATAAAACGCTGCTCATATTCTGCACATCCGATTTTAGGCTCATCCAGTAGTGCTGTTGTTTCTTTTAGATTTTTAAGCGCGGTTGCAGCGGCATCGAGCGCTTCCCATGAAAAATTTAATTTCTGCCGGTAATGGGCTGTAAAGGTAAAGTAGCGGTATATGAGCGGATCGTAACCCTTATCTATGAGAGTCTGTAGCCGGAGGAGATTGCCTTCTGATTTTCCCATTCTCCCCTCGTTAATTTGCAAAAATTCTCCGTGCACCCACCAGCGCGCGAGGGGCTTTCCTGTAGCCGCTTCTGCTTGCGCGATTTCATTGGTGTGATGGACGGGAATATGGTCAATGCCGCCCGCATGGATGTCAAACGTTTCCCCCAGGTATTTCATGCTCATGGCAGAGCACTCGATGTGCCAGCCGGGGAACCCTATGCCCCAGGGAGAGGGCCATTCCATTAACCTTTTGTGATGTTTTTCATTATCTGCGTTGATCTGCGTTTTCGATCTGCGTTGATCTGCGTCGTGTGAAAATTTCCACAATGCAAAATCGGTCGGATTTCTTTTGCCCTTTACCATCTCAATTCTTGCGCCCGCCCTAAGGCCTTCGATATCAAGCCGTGCCAGCGCGCCATAGTGGGGGAATTTTGAAGTGTCAAAATAGACACCATCGCCAGCCACATAGGTAAAACCTTTCTGCTCCAATTTTTGGATGAGCTCGATTTGTTCTTTAATATGGTCAGTCGCCTTGCACCAGATATTGGGCTCAATAATATTGAGGCTCTTCAGGTCTTCCTTGAACGCGTCCGTATAGTACGCGGCAATTTCCCAGACTGTCTTGCCTTCGCGTCGCGCCCCTTTCATCATCTTATCTTCACCCTCATCTGCGTCTGACGTGAGGTGTCCCACATCAGTAATATTCATGACGTGGTTCATTTGGTAGCCATTTGCCGTTATGACCCTTTTAAGAATATCTTCAGTGATGTAGGTCCTCAAATTGCCGATATGCGCATAGTCATAGACCGTGGGGCCACAAGTATAAAGACCCACGTGAGGGGGATTAATGGGTTTGAATTCTTCTTTTTTACGCGTAAGGGTGTTGTAGAGCTTGAGCATGTATTTAAGAATAAAGAATTCAGAAGCTAGAATCTTGATACTATCATACCACCATTTTTATAATTTATCTAAAGCCTGTTCTAGGTCCATAATAAGGTCCTTCATATCTTCAATCCCCACGGACATGCGGATAAGGGTGTCTGAAATGCCAAGCTGCGTGCGCAGTGCGGACGGGAGGGAAGCGTGCGTCATGCGCGCGGGGTGCTCGATAAGCGATTCCACCCCCCCGAGGCTTTCTGCCAGGGAGAAAATGCGAAGCGATGACAAGAATTGCTTTGCATCGTCGAGGCCTCCTTTGAGTTCGAAAGAGATAATTCCGCCGAATCCTGTCATTTGCTTTTTGGCGAGTTCGTATTGCGGATGACTCGGAAGCCCCGGATAAATGACGCGGGCAATGTGAGAGTGGCGCGCTAACCGCAGCGCGATCTTCCGCGCATTTTTTTCATGCTTTTCCATACGGAGCGCGAGCGTTTTTATACCCCGCAGCACGAGCCAGCAATCGAAGGGAGAAGGCACGGCACCGGCGGCATTTTGGATAAATTTAAGCTGCTGATACACATCGCTGCGGTTCGTGATAACTGCGCCTCCTACTGCGTCACTATGCCCTCCGATGTACTTGGTGGTGCTATGGAGAGAAATATCCGCACCCAATGAGAGCGGCTTTTGGAAATAGGGCGAGGCAAACGTATTATCCACTACCACGAGCGCGTCAGGATTTTGCTTCTTGGCGCACGCGGCGATCTTTTGGATGTCGCAGAGTTTCAGGAGGGGATTGGTGGGTGTCTCCAACCATATCATTTTTGTTCGTTTCGAAATGAAATCCGTTATCGTTTCCGGCGATGAAAGATCCGCATAGGAAAATGTGATATCGAATTTAATGGCAATCATGTCAAACAGCCGCCGTGTGCCTCCATAGAGATCATCGCAGGCAATCGCCTCATCTCCGTGTTTTAAGAGTTTCATCACGCTATCAATCGCCGCAAGGCCTGAAGCGAAGGCAAGGCTGTGCGCGGCATATTCAAGGCTCGCAAGCACCAATTCAAGCGCATGGCGCGTGGGATTGCCTGTCCGGGAATATTCGTATCCCTGGGTAGGAGATTCCACCTCCTTGCGGGCGAACGTCGTTGCCATATGAATCGGCACCACGACATCGCCGCTCCCTCCTTCTTTGAGGTTTGGTTCTTGGCCAATGTGTATTGCGCGGGTAGCAAATTGCATAGTGGGAGAAAGAGACCTCCCCATCCCCTCCTTGCTAAGGAGGGGACTTGAGGGGCGGTTTCCTTAATTCGAATAGTAATTCTTTGTAAGATATGCGCGTCCTGAATCAGCGATGATAAATACGGCGAGATCATCCTTGGCGAGCTTTCGCGCATATTGCCGTACGGCATACGCGACTGCGCCGCTCGAGGGACCCATGAGAAGCCCGAATTTTTTCGCCATCACTTTCAGCATGCGAAGCGCCTGCTTATCAGTTATCGGTATCATTTTATCTATCACTTCAAGGTTAAGGATTGGCGTATCATGGTCTATTCCCATACCCTCGATTTGGTAGGGTTTCGGATTTCCTTTGGTAGAAAAATATGAGTGCGCCGCATCCACCCCGAACACTTTAACTTTCGGGTTTTTCTTTTTAAGATATTTTCCGGTACCGGAGATCGTGCCGGCAGTGCCTGCTGCCGCAAAAAAATGGGTAAGTCTGCCTCCTGTCTGCCGCCATACTTCCGGGCCGGTGGAGCGATAATGCGCTTCAACATTAGTAAAGTTAAAATGCTGGTCAGGCATAAATGAGCCCGGGGTTTCGTGCGCAAGTCTTTTTGCCACAGCCCAACAGCCTTGAGGGTCGTCGTAGCGCTCTACGGCGGGGCACACCACTAATTCTGCGCCATAGGCAAGGATGGTGTTTTTCTTTTCCGCGCTTGCTTTTTCAGAGACCGTGATGATGACGCGGTATTTTTTTATCGCGCCGATCATGGCGAGTGCGATTCCCTGGTTGCCCGAGGATGCTTCAATAATCGTTCCGTTTGGCCGCAACATTCCTTGCCTTTCGGCGTCCTCAATCATCGCAAGAGCGCTCCTGTCCTTGATGCTTCCGCCAGGATTGAGATATTCGAGCTTTGCGTATATTGCCGCACGGCTCTCAAAATTGATTTTTACAAGGGGAGTGTTGCCTATTATTGAGAGGATGTTGTCATGGTATTGCATAATGGTATCAATTGGTATAAATAAAAAACACTCATTTTTAGAGTGTTCCCTTGAGAAACGGCGAGGTTCTTATCTTATGCGGGACAAGCGTTTACCTCACCCTTTTCCAAGGGAGCGCCGGAACAGCAACAGGATGAGGCTATGGGATAATGCATAAGAGAGATCAAGCTGATGACAGGTTAACACAAGTCGGGACAAGAGGCAAGCGCCGTGGTTGCATGTGTTCAGTATTTTCCAAAAAGAGCCAAATGAAACCGCCCCTCAAGTCCCCTCCTTGCTAAGAGCTTGCCCCGTGTTTATCACGGGGAGGGGATGGGGAGGTCTCCTTTGAGAAAAGATGAATAGTTACCTATGGTTTTAGAGCCATTTTCTTCGCTTGAAAAATACTAACATGAAGATTCCTAATACCGCCATGCCGCTGATGACATACCAAAACGCGTCGGGATGTGCGCGCAGGGGAATGATTTCGAGATTCATGCTAAAGATGGAGGCGATAAGGGTCAGGGGGAACACGATCACCGCGAAGGCGGTGAGCACGCGCATGGCTTGGTTGGAGCGCGTATTGATGAGCGATGCGTGCGCGTCATGCATCGCGTTGACGGTGTCCTGGTAATTCGCGAGCGTGTCCCAGATTTCTTTCGTGTGGTCTACGAGTCCCTCAAAGTACGCGCGGAACTTATGGGACGCGGGGAGCGCATTTGATTCCATCAGCTTTTGAATGACATATTTATGCGCCTGCATGATTTTTCTGAAATTGACGATATTCCGCTTCAGGATGAGGATTTCAGAAATAACTTCTTTTTGGTCGTCGGAAAGGATGTTCCCTTCCACCGCATCGATATCAAGCGACACATGGTTGAGCATGGGGTATGTTGAGATCAGGAGGCGGTTGAGGAGCTCATAGAGCAGGCTTGGCACGGTTTCGCTCATGTGGTTGGTTCGCGCTTGCAGGTCCCTGTGGCATTGGTCAAAAAATTCAATGATGGTCGGATGGCGGTTGTCATGGATCGTAATCAAATAATTCGCACTGATAAAAAAATCAATTTCCACCGGTTCTATCCTGCGCGTTTCCCTGTTGTAAATGGGGAATTGCAGGATGAGGAATGTGTATTCCGGGTACGTCGCGATTTTCGGGCGCTGGATGGGAGGAAAGCAGGCTTTCAGGTCGAGGGGGTGGAAGCTGAATTCTTCGGCGAGCATTTCCAGCTCAGCATTGCCAAAACGGGGGACGTCAATCCACCGCATTTTTTTGGTTTTTATAATGTTGGCGTGAAGCATGGGGTGGGCGTTCAGGAATCGGCGATTTTTTCGGGCAGACGATCCAACAGCCGGTGACGCCTAGCCCTGCAAAAATTGCGATTCCTTCGCTTATAGGAAATTCGTATACTTACATTTATGTTTTGGATTACTTATATTGTATGGTAAAATAAGGGATAAGTACATACTAAGTCTTGTACAATACATAATGAGCCCCAAATGAAAACCGATTCCACCGCATAACGAGCCCCAAACCCTGTGGATAGCTCTGGCGGCAGGCAAGGTCTTCAAACCAAAAGTGCGAGTCACCATACTG